>Ga0325410_1005949_pt1 | contig 13439 bp, 9 predicted proteins | sample PopdelMetagenome_16_FD_206182 | JGI IMG/M metagenome (GOLD analysis project Ga0325410, IMG submission 206182) | Populus deltoides microbial communities from Bellville, Georgia, United States - Xylem-PdIQD-R3 | ecosystem: Host-associated > Plants > Phyllosphere > Stem > Wood/Secondary xylem... | reverse complement strand
ATTATTTTCAAGTGCAATTGGGGTATTTTCCAATCAAAATCTTGAAATTACATGTTTTTTTTTTAATTTTATACACACCATCCACTGATATATTGAGAAATTATTTTAAATTCAAAATCTTCATATGCACCTTTACAAATCATTTTTTTTATTAGCGTGCGTGTTCGGATTAGTTTGTACATACCTCAACTAATCCCACAAATCCTGAAATTAACGACCATGCAAGTCTCTAGTGGCCATAAGGTCTGTGAGACTCAAATTAGCGACCTCTAAGAAGCAAACTAAAGACCTGACAAGTTAAACTATACCCATCAGGTTAAATTTTAAATTTTGGAGTGCATGGCCACATATTTAATGTTTTATGGAAGTATTTATTAGAACAATAAAAAAAAGTGGGTGTACCAAAAAAAACCAATAAAGATCATATACTCGAACGAGAGAAATTAAAAGCTCGTGTACCGACATTGCAATTTGCGTTTAGTAAAAGTCAAAGTACATTTGATAAAAACATGGAGCAGTTAATGGAGTTTGGATGAAGAAAGTACTTGATTAAAAACTAAAAAAAAGCAATTCATTTAAACAAAAAAGTCAAAATTTATATAATTAGTTTTAAAAAAGGTGTTTAATGTAGTAATAATGCAAGTATCCTGTGTCGAATAGTAGTCAATTTTATATACCATTCCAGGAGACCACAACTCTCTAATGATCTTCAGTCTTCACTAAAGAAGTACTAATAATTGCAAAAGCTTGCTTCTTGTTAAGCTAAGCTAATGACAAAATTACACATCTGGAAACAAAATAACCCACAAAGAGATAGCTAAAAGACTCAACTTTCTTTCTAGATTTTAGCTGTTAAAAACAGAAAACAAACATCTGTAAGCGGAACAAGCACACAGACCCACTTTGATAGTTTGGCTAAAGCAGATAGAAGACAGCTCAATCACTGACACTCACAAAAAGCCCCAACTATGATTCGCTCTCTCAAACCCCATTAAGTACTTTACCTTTCTTGATAATTCCTCCGCTTAAAGTTTGGTTATTTTTTCTCTTAAAGGAGGTACCTTTGTGTTTTTTCAAGTTCACGGTTTCTGTGCTCATTTCATGAATCTGGTATGTTTTCTTTTTTGTTTTTTGGGTTTGTTTTTCTGGGTCTGGATTCTTTTGTTTTGGTTCCTAAGCTTGAAGCTTTGTTTGGTTCATGAGAATATGTCAGCACATATAAAAATTGTGATTTTGAATTCAATAGAATGGTTAGGCTTAATTTGAAAGACCCAAGAGTGTCTTGTATTATGTCATGTTCATGCTTCTCTTTTTATTGTTTTCTTTTCTGTTTAATTGTCTTGTATTAAGTGCTAAAATCCGTAGTTAATTGATTTAGAGTTCTATTTGGATGATTCTTTGCATCTTCTTCTGGAATTTGAGGAAGTTTTCATCAGAAATGGAAATTATACTTTGCTTGATTTTCTCTGGCACTAGTTATATTCCATCAATACTATGTTATGACCTGAGAGAAGAATCGTTGGCTTAATTGCAATCTTGAGTTCTTACGTGAAAAACGATTTCTTAAATTAGTCAATTCCTGTTTATTTCTAGATAGATATTACTTGAAGTCATAAGCCCCCCAGCCCTGTTGTGATTGCCTCCATGTTTTTGTTTTGACTGAATGACACTTTTCTCTCTCCTGGCAATGGCTTCAAAAAATTCTGTCTAACAACTAGAATGATTGCGTGGAAATATTACTGTTACATACACCTAGTTTTTGGTGACAATTTAAGTGTAAACATCTGTTTATGGAAGGACCAAGGCAGTTAAGCTCATTCATTATCATCTTATGAACTCGAGGACCTCTCCTTGTTAGCAAAAGATCTGCCCATGCTAGTGTGTATGCTGCTTGATCTGCTTAATTTTTTCCATGTGTATGAATGAACTTCCCCCCAGTGCATTCACTATCTTGTAATCCAAACATTTATGACTCAAACCGATGCCATTTTTTCACAGATGGAATTTACTTCTATCTTCACTTGGGTTCGTGTGTTTCAATGGATCGAGCACCTGGGTTGATGTCATTGAAGATGGAAATGCTCTTTGCAGCCTTAATATTGGCTTGCTTGCAATCCTTTGTATTGTCTGACCCACAAGGTATTGTGTCCCTTCTCTTATAAGCTAACTTGCTGTTTTTACTTGGACGTGGCCATTTTAACATCATTAAGACAATGATAGATGAAGCAAACCACAATCTGTTTAATCTTTCTCTCCAAATTGATCTGACACTTAAGTAATTCTACAAACATCTGGACTGATGTCATTCCAGTTATCTGTATTTGTTGTTTTTGAGAATATGTTTATATGCTGAATTTATGTGGAAAGGATGAAAGGGCTAAACTAATATTTAAAATCCTTACGTGGTTGAAAGGGCGAGCTCAATACATGACCACTTTGTCTGATAATATGACCTCTCTCTGAGTGCAAGCACATGTTTTAGATGTAAATAGATGTGAACTCGATGATTAGATGGATATAATGAACATTCAATGAAAATTGAGAATGCTGCCATTCATCCTCTTCTATGATTTAATTTCTGCACTAAGCTATTGCAAGTTTCCTTTTTCAGCACTTATTGAACAGGCTAAGATGATAAACTTGCTACATGGTAAATAATACTTTTGGTTACAGGAGATGCCCTATATGCATTGAAGCTTTCGATGAATATTCCAAACAATCAATTGACAGATTGGAACCAGAATCAAGTTAATCCATGCACTTGGACGAATGTTATCTGTGACAACACTAATGTCATTTCTGTGTATGTTTTCTTCAATGTGGTTTTACCTCTTCTTTCAGCTGTTTCCAGATGATAAATATGTATAAAATAATTTAGTGTTCCTGCAATATTATGTCCTTTAGTTGAATTACATGTTATCTTACACATTGGGTATACTTATATCTTACCTGTTTGCAGAACGCTATCCGACATCAACTGTTCTGGGACCTTGTCTCCTATGATAGGAGTTCTAAGGACTCTCACTACACTGTACGTATGGTGTATGTTGTATTGAACACAGAATTTTGCTTTCTTGATGAATTTGGTTTTTTTGAGGGCAATTGTTTCATTCCTTTTTTCTTTCCAAAGTAGGTGCATTTCATTCTCAAAAGCAATTTTATGGATCTTAATCAGCAGTGATAAAAACTTGAATCACGCATGAGATGCTAACCCCCTGCGTGCACACTTGCAAAAGAAAATTTCCAATAATACGGGATATCTAATGGAGTTACATAAACTATTGATTAGTGCTACTTAAGTTTGATTTCTTAACAATAAGAAATTGTTAGTGTCAAAGATCCAGCCTTTCTTTCCCCTTCTCCTGACCTTTAAGTTCTTATATTAAAAATGGTCGCAGAAACTAACCTTCAATTGTCTGCGCAGATATTACTTTGATGCAAGGTTATTAAACCTGGCCCAACCCATGACCTGGCCTAACCACTGGGTCACGACTTGGGTTAACTCAGGTCAATTATTTAAAAAATAAAATTAAAGCGACGTCGTTATGAAGATTTAAAAAAAAAAAGTCAAATTGGGTTTTGACCGTTGCTGGTTGACCTGCCGGGTTGACTTTTTTTAAACCCAGCCAGGGGACGGATTGGCTGTGTCCCAGGCTGGGTTTGGGTATAATAACTGTGCTCTGATGCAGGAACGTGAACCTGTCTTGTAAACAACTTTGTGACTTTAGTTATCATATATTTTGCTATCTGAAAGCTGAAAATATGTGTTCTCTTTGATATGTATTACTATATGTTCTCTATCATAAGCATTGACTTTGCCTCACCAAACACACTAAGATTGCTAGAAGAATGAGATGCCAAAAGTGATAATTTGGTTGGATCAGTTTGGGACCTTCGGAATTTTCAGGGAAATTGACAAGCTAAGTATATGATAGAAACAACTTAGGGTGCGAGAGGATAGTTATTATTGTGGATAGTTCTAATTGTATAAGGCCGTATGATTAGAGAGCATATAGTACTTCACTAGTAATTGTGGGAAAGAGTTAGTTCAACCTTTTAGACTTTGATGGTCAGTCAATTTGGCATTTTATTTCTTCGGAGTGGTGGGAGAGAAATCTTCGTAGTTCAGAATTTCCATCTATGGTAATCACTTCATTTGGGTCATGGCATTACAGCTGTTGGTTTGACTCTTTCTCCTATCACATGTGCATGCTAACATACTCACACACTGCATATAGATCACCAATGGACATGAACATGCCCATGACATAATACACTCAGACTCTTTAATAGATATATACATGTAGAAAATGTTTTCACGTTAACCTTTGGATGGCTTTCAAGGTAATTGATTTTGTTGATGAGAAAACATGCCCATATCAAAATACACCCAGAATCTCTAATAGATTTATACATGTAGAAAATGTTTTCACATTAACCTTTGGATGCTTTTAAGGTAATATTGATTTTGTTGATGAAAAATTTTTATTTGTGTTTCATAAAGCTTCAAGTTACCTCCCTTTGAATGGCTTTTTAGGGTGTTGATTGTAAATATTCAAATTGGATAATAATATATACTAGATTGCATTCATCATGCAGAACACTGAAAGGGAATGGCATAACTGGTGGGATACCAAAAGAGTTCGGAAATTTGTCAAGTTTGACCAGCTTAGATTTGGAAAATAATCGTTTAAGTGGTGAAATACCATCTTCCCTGGGTGATCTTAAAAAACTACAATTTTTGTAAGTGATACCCTCTGTTCCCCTTGTCCTTAGAGGTATATGAGATATATCTCTACATGTTTCCAAACTTCATCATGATTGATATGATTTTCTTATCATGCAAGCAGGACATTGAGTCAAAACAATCTCAGTGGAGCTATCCCTGAATCACTTGCTAGTCTTCAAAGCTTAATCAATATGTAAGTGATGGTGTCCTGTTCAATACCTATATGATACAGGATAACTGAGCTGTCTGTTGACTCCAGATTGGGATATTCCTAAATTGTTCTTACAGTCCCACTCGAATCATATATCTTTATATCCCTTAGAAGTATTTCAAGATTTTGATGACATGGGTGAAATTTTCTTTGCAGTCTGCTCGATTCAAATAATCTCAGTGGTCAAGTTCCTAATCATTTATTCCAAATTCCTAAATACAAGTATGGATGAATATTGAATTAGTGCTATTTCAACTCCTAATTTTTTCATTTAGACCTATTCTTTTTTGTTTCTTTCGTGGGTGTGTGCGCACACGTGTGGTCTATGTCATGTAACTGTCAAAATTTAACTTAATTTGAATTTCTGTCAATTACTTCAGTTTTACAGGAAACCACTTAAATTGTGGTGGGCTGAATTTGCATCTCTGTGAATCTTATAGTGGTGATTCAGGTAATTGTACTTGTTGTTTTGATTTATTGGAGATGTTTTTTGAACAGCACTCGTTAAAGTTATGTTTTCTTGAAGCTTATTGCTAATCCTTTCATCTGTTGGCAGGTGGTTCACATAAGTCAAAGATTGGAATTATAGTTGGAGTTGTGGGAGGATTTGTAATTCTTTTTCTGCTTGGAGGCTTGCTATTTTTTGTTTGCAAGGGTAGACGCAAAGGCTACAGACGTGAAATATTTGTAGATGTTGCAGGTTTGAGTTGCCTTTAAGCACATAGCAAATAATTGCATTGCTGCTACTAGCTGCTACGAGCACAGAAATAAATAGAAATAATAGATCATGTCACAATTTTGGCCAGTCCTGTTTTGCTTTTTTTCTCTGACAATCTTTGCTTGTCTTGGCCAAATTATTGTCTTTGATGTGATAAAATTCCTTTCATTAAAGCTTCAATTTATGGCTCAACTAAGCTGACTTCATTTACACCAGTATGGAATTTGAAATTTAGTTTACACTTGTTTTTGCAAAAATTTTAATTGTAGTAACAAACAACCTTTTTTTTAACTCTTTACAAAGCTAATTTTTAATGATCATAATAATGTGATAAAAGGTTACAATAACAGGCTTTATGCTTTATGTTATGTATCCATACTTCAGGTAACATATACAATTTACTGAACGACAAACAAGGATTAGTGAAAAATACTGTCTAACATTGGCACTTATTTTTCCTTTAACTGAAGTGTATTATAGGAATATATTTTCCATTTAGCAGTTAGTGTTTGATGAGTGGATGTAACATGCATGTCTTCTAGCCACTTGCTATGGGTTCATATTTGTTCCTAATGCAACTGCATCCACTCAGCTTAACTAGAGCCAGTCATTGAACATGTTATGAGAAGAAAAAAAATGAGCTTCCTTCTATTTAAATAAAAATCATTTTATGATATTGCTGAAAATTTAGCTCAAAAGAGCACACCAACAAATTAGACTGCAATCCAAAGAGAATGAGGTTAGCTGAATTCTATCATTTTATCTTATGAATTTTTTTTACTTGCCTATAATTGATACATAATTAGGCCAAACAAGCAGAAAGCTCATAACGCTGCATATATTGTTTTAGTCTATGATACTATGGGATATTTGTTGTAACATGTAGTATAATTTTGTGCAATTATAGGTATTACATAACTACTTTCCATCTTGGATGGATTTTAGTAAAAATCATTTTGTGTCTCATCACGAATTGAACTCTCATACTTATAGCCATCCTATAGTGATTCATATAATTTGTCTAGGGTTTAAATTGTTCAAAAATCCTATCTGCTTGAAAACTCTTCTATTTCAATGAGCATTTCCTCTTGTGACTGAAAATGGAATCTAATATATGTGTTTATTTGTGATTGATTGGTGCAACTTCTTGGATCAAATTGTTGGCACACAAAGAAAAACATATGTTCTATTTTCTAGAAATCATGAAAGTTTGAGAATTTATACAAAATGTAAAACATTGTTCTTTTTTTTTAAAAAAAAAATCACAATTAAAGAATTTAAGTTCCTCCACTTAATTTTTTTCTGAATGCCCTTCTTACCATTTGCTTAGGTGAAGTGGATCGAAGAATAGCATTTGGTCAGTTAAAACGATTTGCATGGAGGGAATTGCAGCTTGCCACAGGCAACTTCAGTGAGGAAAATATCCTTGGACAAGGAGGATTTGGAAAAGTTTATAAAGGAGTGCTTGCTGATAATACCAAAGTTGCCGTGAAGCGTTTAACTGATTTTGAAAGTCCTGGGGGTGATGCAGCATTCCAACGTGAAGTTGAGATGATAAGTGTAGCGGTTCACAGGAACCTATTGCGTCTGATAGGGTTTTGCACAACGACAACAGAACGCCTCTTGGTGTATCCATTCATGCAGAATTTAAGTGTGGCCTATCGTCTAAGAGGTATTAGTTATTTATGCACAGGATTTTGAGAGGAACTGCTAACATATTTAACTGTTTTGTTCAATTATCTGCATCTGAGGTAATTGTCAATAATCATTTTCTGTTTAGCAAGTATGGTCAGTTTTATGGATTGAGACTGTCTCATGTTCATTTCTCTCATTTTTGTTGAATCTAAATGATTAAACTGAGAATGAATGGGCGTGTGTGTATATATATATATATTATCATTTGATATTATATTTCTCTCACATATTTTAAATCATTGAATGCAAAAAAGTAGTGATATTTGGAACCTGACATGATTTTGTTTCCATCAGAGTATGAGAGAATTTAATTCCCAATTTTAGAAGCATGATGCGGGGCAAGATGATAGAACAAAGAAGCTAAAGTAAACCCTAGCAATAGCTTGGCAACCTCCTTGATTTTTTTTATTAAGAGGGATAAACTCTAGTAGCAAATTCTCATTAATCATTCATCATACCTTTTTCCCACAACACAGAATGGATGCGCTATTGGCACCAAAACTCTACCACAAAATAGGTATAGATATTCTAAAATGAAATCCAAAGTCAGCTAATCTTAGGTAGGACATAAAAATTTATTTCCAGCTATTAATCTGATTATAGGAGTTGGATTTTCAAAAAAGATTAGCGATCATGAGATGCAATGACATCTGCCATTCATAATTAAGTCAAATGTCACAAAAATAAAAACAGAAGGGTAACAGTGAAAGGAAAGTGCGGACAATTTGAATATTGTGATATTTTGGAGAAGCTTGTTTGTCAATTATGCAGCTTAGAGTTTGATATTTTGTAATAGTTATTGGCAGCATTGAACTACTTCTGGTACTAACCTACTGATGAGTAGGACAAGGATCAGCTGAATCCTTTGAACATCCAAATAGCAATAGTTTATGCATGTAGCATGCTTGATGAATATATGTACCTCTTTCCCTTGTAATATCTAATGTCAACTATCAAATATACAAATTATAGGCTAATGCATTGTTTTATAAATTTTTCTGTGGAATAAATTTCGAGTGAGGTTTAATTTTTGATCTTGACCTGCAGAGCGTAAACCTGAGGAGCCTGTTTTAGATTGGACAACCAGAAAAAGAGTGGCCTTAGGTGCAGCGCGGGGGCTGGAATACCTTCACGAGCACTGCAATCCTAAAATTATTCATCGTGATGTGAAAGCAGCTAATGTACTACTTGATGAAGATTTTGAAGCAGTTGTTGGTGATTTTGGCCTTGCAAAGCTGATGGATGTGAGAAAGACTAACGTGACTACTCAAGTTCGTGGGACAATGGGCCACATAGCACCAGAATACTTGTCCACTGGCAAGTCATCTGGAAGGACTGATGTCTTTGGGTATGGGATAATGCTTCTGGAGCTTGTTACAGGTCAACGTGCAATTGACTTTTCACGCCTGGAAGAAGAAGATGATGTCCTATTGCTTGACCATGTAAGATAACCATAGCTAATTACAGCTATCCATTATCATTTTTTGGTTGCTTTGCATGCATGTCTCTCTTGACCCCACCTTTATTATCTATTTTTTTGCATGGAGTTATGACATCATTTGCAGATGTCTATTCTTTCTAGCATGCTTTAATTTTCATGTCATGCAACTTTCTGACTTGCAAGTAATTCTTCTATGGATGTTTTATTATGAAGGTCAAGAAGCTGGAGAGGGAGAAAAGACTGGATGCTATTGTAGATCGCAACTTAAATAAAAACTACAGCATCCAGGAGGTGGAGATGATGATAAAAGTTGCTTTGCTCTGTACCCAAGCATCGCCAGAGGACCGTCCAGCAATGTCAGAGGTTGTGCGGATGCTAGAAGGAGAGGGGCTTGCTGAAAGGTGGGAAGAATGGCAGCACGTTGAAGTTACAAGAAGGGAAGAATACAGCAGATTGCAGAGAAGATTTGACTTTGGAGAAGATTCACTTTATAACCAAGATGCTATTGAGTTATCTGGTGGAAGATGAGGTAACGAATTCTCCGGTGCATTTAAAGTATGTAATTTCCTTTTACATTAGCTTGATGTTTTCCTCGAATGAAAACAGATACATGAAAAATAAAGGAAAGAATGTGCTTTCATAATTTTTATGACAGTTGCTCATGTAGGCTCCTCGTTGTTCCTTTGTGTGAGCTCCTATTTTGTCTGCGATGAAACTATTTTGGCGTTGATATGGTGGGCGTCTGCAAGGTTTCTCCCACCTCCAATGTAAGTTCACCAAATTGTCCTGCTTCCGAAGTCAGATGGTCTCTACAACTCCCAAAATTTGAAAGCCTGTCTTTTTTTTTTTTTCCAGTTTCATAATCATAGCTCTATTATTTATCCCAAGAAAATGGCATTTCGACGCTTGAGCTTCCAGCTTAGGCTTTTGCCTGCTGTATTTCCACCAATTTCAACGTCATTTCACACTTGTTTTCTAGGATTTTGCTCTGTCAGACAATATTGAAGTGATTTTTTATGATGACGAAATGTAATATATAACACAAAGGATAGGAGGTTGTCTATTTCCATTTCATTCCAACGGTGAAATTGCAACTAACGTTTCCCTTCCAAGTCTGTGGTCCAGAGATCCAGGATTTTCCCCTGTGCCGTTGTCGATGCTTTGACTGATAATATCTATAAGCTCCAAGACTCATCATCAAGTTTTACCACCCAAAATCGGTCGTGGATAATCATTTATGTGATTGAAATTTTGTTCTCGGGAAGAGTGGTGCCAAGATGCAAAATTTTTACTTGTGATTACCACAAGCTCTCTGAATTATTTACTAAACTCTCTTAAGGTCCCTGCTGGAGTATGCAAAGGCAAATTTATCGAACAAGAAAATTATGCGAGTGGCAAGAGACTACCAGTGGTAGTGGGAGGCAGTGAGTGCATCAACCTTTTCAAAAGTGCAGTCAGTGGTTATATTGGACCCATGAAGCCAAATAGCAGACACAGAAATGCACACGGTCCATTTTTAAGGTCTGCATTCTATTCAACCTCAATCAGAAACATTATTCCTCAGTATATTTCCATCAAAAGAAGTTAAACTACGCAAACAAAGAAATCTAAAAGAGAATTTTAAGCTACCATAAATCTGACGTCACATAATACCAAGTAAGCAAACCCAAAATTAATCTCAAAGTAGATGTTTTCTATTTGCAAGTGTTGCAACCCGAATTCCAGGTATCTAATTGTAATTGCAACGCAGGAGCACTGTCATAAGAATATTTTATCCATACTAAGTCTCAAAAAATATATATTATAAATAAATATATATAAAATTCACGCAATATTTCATAATCTTCAAATATTCCTCAAAACCAATAAAACAATCTATAATTCAAAATACTTATTATATTAAATAAAATTCAATCTTTAAAATAAAAATCTAAACTTGAATGAAAACAATGTAATAATGGAGCGTCTAAGACATTGAATCATTAAAAAATAAAAAAAATTTGTGGAAGTAAGGCATACCAACAAAGTAGCAAACCTGCTAACAAAAGTTAAGAATTTGAAATAATATTAAAATAGAGGGGAGCTCAACCAACTCAGTAAGAAAATACTATTTAATATATATTTAAGCTATTTATAAGTATAAGGACTGAAATAGATACACACACATACATTAATCATAATAGCATATGATAATGGAATACTTGTTAAAGATCAGACAAAACCATTGACTCAGATAACAGACGAGGTTTACGGCCACGATTACTGTGCGAGGATCAATCGTCATAAGTTGATATCTCTCTCACCAGCTATGTATACATAATACTATATACACATAAACTAACTACTTCCCATTAACATGAAGTTACTGACAAGTATATCGATATTAAGATATAATAGATACTCACATAGTTATCAAAGCAAATAAATATCCTATCAAATAGAATTCATTCAACAAAATGTGAGTGTGAAATCAAGAATATATGAGTACTTAGAAAATAGAGCAAATATATTCAAGGATTTATCAATTATATGATGTAATCAACAAACATATAATATTTATATTATATGCATATTAAAAATTATCTCATTCACTCGAAAAAGAAAGAAAAACAAGTAGGTGTAGAACCGAAGACTTGAGGATCGCTAGTAGGAACGTCAACAGAACCTATAATGGATACAAAAAAAAACTAAAAAACAACTCGAAACAAATAACATAAGAGATTGAAACTCTAAGCTTAGAGACCAAAACGCAATTATAAACTGAACTGATTCACTCGTTTGATCTCGAACATATCCTAAACTAATCGAACTTAATATACCTGATTAACCCTTACTGTTGGGTCAACTGGTCAATCGCCACCACAAGCCAACTAGTCAGTCGATTCAGACCAACCAGTCGATCGGTTGATCAGGATTTCTAGAATCTTGATATACCAGTTCTTCTAAACTGTTGATCCCAGCACAATCAATATGTTATTCAAGACCCTCAATTCTATTAATCTAATTAGTTCATTTTAAACTAGCTAATATCCTAAAATATCAATTAAATCTTTTCAATTGTTCAATCACCAAATCATAATAAAACTTTGGATACTTCTTTTAATCCATCAACTATCAAATCTCTAATAAAAAACAGCAGAAAAGGTAGTCACAACACATGCTTCTTTAAACACTTTTCAAAACCCAAAAGTAAAAGTTTAGATAGAGCTGAATCTTTGGTACATTTAGGAGAAAAGTTACGATAAGTGAGGGAGAAGAGAAGAAGGAAAAAACAAACTCCGTAGCAAAAATCCTCTTTAAATACACATGTTAGATTAGATTTTTGGGTTTGAGTCAGATGGCCAAAATATGAATCTTGCCCAGTATATATTTATTGTTCATGAAGTAGTTTGTCATTAACAAGCAAATTGGCGGCTAGTAAAGATTGCAAGAAAAGAAAGCCTTCCTCCGAAACTCCCTTCTTCTCTTTGCTACCAGCATCCATGCCCATCAGAACAGTCCATTTCCACGTCAAAATCACTTACTGTAAAATGAGAAAACTTTTGAAGCCCTAAACTTGTTGTGGGCATTGAGGCAGACAGCTGCATCACCGAAGCTTCTTTTAATCGCCATGACTTGTTTTAATCAGTGAATTTTAGATGCTATGAAAAATAATGCCTCATAAGATTCAAATCTTTCAGGTTGAACTGAAATCCAATCAACAACATAAAGTTGGCACTAAACTTTTGAGGACAAACCCAAAAAATGGCATCCAATTATACAGTCTCAATTTTGCTTCCAACTATTTATATCAAATTTGCCCTAATGCAATTTTTTTAATTAGTGGTGTCTATGTGATAATTTTTTTTTTAATTTTGCAGGAATTTTGATTGTTATTAATTATTTTACATGGCCTTTCATACAAGCAGAATTCTTCAAATTATACACATACATAGACGTAAACCTAAGAAACTCTTTTTATTTCACTCGGCGTCAAACGTACTGTTCTAAACATTGTTTGGAGTATGGAGACACCTAGAACTTAATTCGAAAGCCTCCAACATAATGTTACCGCTTTTTTTCCTAACTCTGAGTATTTGACACCCCATTAGTAACTGGACGAGCAGCTACTTGAGGCCATGCTTCCATCTTATTCTTGACTAGCAGTTGCTCCACCATCAACTTATCCTTCTCATGAGTTTTCAACCCTTCTTCGCCTTGATCGGCTAGAAGATACTGGGGAGTCTTCTCCGTATCTCGACGCTCCCTCTCTTCGAGGCTGATGCCACACTCCACACAGTCCACACCTGCCATTGCTAGAGCTTCAATTGATGGCATGGCTTCACTTAAGCGTCGAGTGTTTCTCTTTGCTTGTTTTGTAACATGAGAGTAAGATACATATATAAGTGAGTACTTAACTGGGGTGTAAGGTCACAGATGTGCATACGTTGTCCAATGGGGCCATTTCTGCAGTGATGTCACAGTGACGTTTATTTACGAATTTAAAGTGCAGGTAACGTTATCTCTGTGATCTCATTCACACTCTAGTTCATCAACGCGGACACTTTTTTGCACTTTTATTATATGAAAAGGTGCTTTTATTTTTATCTTTTTAGATTTATTGGAAGATTTTTTCTTGATATGAAGTCAATTTTAAATCATTGCT
>Ga0325410_1005945_pt1 | contig 13446 bp, 14 predicted proteins | sample PopdelMetagenome_16_FD_206182 | JGI IMG/M metagenome (GOLD analysis project Ga0325410, IMG submission 206182) | Populus deltoides microbial communities from Bellville, Georgia, United States - Xylem-PdIQD-R3 | ecosystem: Host-associated > Plants > Phyllosphere > Stem > Wood/Secondary xylem... | reverse complement strand
TCGATCTTTATTTTCACCCCATCGGGGATGTCCATGGTCTCGGACGACAGAATTGTCTTCATGGTTTGTGGCAGCCGTCTCTCTGGTCTGCTCTCTCTGTTTCACAGCTGCCCCAAAACCCTAAGACATATTTTGTTAACAAACCCTACAATTATTAAGGCTGGGTGGGGATAACCAGCCCCGTGATGGTTTAGATCCAACCCAAGCCCATCCAAGACCGGCCCACATTTACAAAGGTTTTAGAGGAGTTATCATGTTAATGCACTATAAAGTTTTAAAAATATTATGATTTTATGAATATTTAAAAAAAATAGAAATGATGAAAAGTATTTATATTCATTTAATACAAATAAAAATGGCATGGAGAAAAAAAAAGGTGGCGTCCATTTCATATAGTTACAAACTTCAATTGTACTTTTTTTATATTTATAGCATATTTGTTTTTCAGTTTTAATAATTTATTTTAAAAAATAATCATTATTATAATTTCAAATAAACTTTTAATCACGTGGTATTTAATCTAAAAATATAGTTACAAACTTTCAAATCTTATAGCACAATCATTTTATCATTTATTTTGATTTTATATTTTCTATAATCTAAAATTATAGATTAAAACATGTCAATTTCATCAAATTTAAGATTAGTTTCGAGACATATGAATTTAAAATGTTTTTTATTTTTATTTTTTATTAATTTATAATCCAAGAAAATTCTGCATCAATTCATATTAGCCGTAACATATTAGCTCACTATCAAATCATAGTTTATCAATTCTGCATCAATTGTAATCAACCTTAGCTTATATTTCCTAACATGATACCGAAGAACAATTTTAACACAAAAAATTACATGTGAAGTGAAGGAAAATTAACTAAGATTTGACACTAAAATTATTTTCTTGGAATATCAGGGCTTATCTTCAAGATTTGACACTAATTTTTTTTAACATCTGATTTATTTTGATTTTTAATATTATTAAAGATAAAAATCATTTTTCTCAATGTGAAATTTATAAACACTAAAATCAAAGTTATTAATGCTTAAAAATTTAGTTATTTAAAAACTTTATTTTCTTAATGTGTGATTTATTCTCATTTCTGAACTTTTAGAAACTAAAATGAGATATAAATGATGTTCAAAATAAAAATGTAATATAAGGTATGAAAATTAAAGGGAAAAAAAAATCTCTAGAGGTAAAATGGAGTTTTGCATGTAAATTACGGGAAAGAGTATTTTTTTTTCTATCCTTTACCCCTCAATTTAATTTTCCCGAGAAAATTCACTTGCATTTGAAGTTCTCGTGAGTTTATAGTTTTTTTTTTTATATATATAAAAACTAAAAATCTTTTATTACTGTAGCAAATTAATAAATCACAAGTTTTGATATTCAATTGATAATCAAATAATAAATTGGAGGCTAAGCCTACTTTGGGAGTGCGGTTTACCGAAGTTTTGCTATAACTATATTTTTTTTAAATTTAATTTTAATAGGGTAATATTAAAAATAATTTTTAAAAATAAAATAAAAAATATTTTAATATATTTATAAATAAAAATATTTTAAAAAGCAATTTGATTTCCGAACAACCCTAAATTAAGATTATCTTTGAATCTTAAAATCAATATTTGTTTTATATTTTACTTTTCAATTTTAAATATGATTTCTAATTAATATTCAAGAAATCAAATTCTTAATCATATTTGCTGCAATAGAGTGCCACCTCAATTCACAAGTTCTAAAACACTAGCACTCATTTAAATTAATCATCACAAGAAATGCTATAAACACTCCCATCTCCTCTTCCCCGCCCACTAAATCATTTCTGCTTTTATGGCGACACCATCGTCGTCGGCGTCGCCGCCGCAACCGCCGATAGTCCGAACCTGGAGAACAGCATTTCTCACTCTAAGAGACGAAACCCTAACAACTCGAAGTCCAAAATCAGAATCAAAATCACTTCCACAACTCCTTCACGATTTACTCTTCTCCTCTCCCACTCTTCTCTCCGCCGCCTCCGATCTCCCTTCTCACGAAGTAACTTATCAATCTCAATCCTCACTAATCAACTGATTTACTCCTTAACTACTCTCTCATTAACTTACTAATCATTTTGTTTTATCAGATTACCTCTGATTTGATATTTTTACTGGAATTGGCGGCAAATTCATCACAAGATTTCACTTCAGTGTACCCTCACATTTCACATTTGGTAAAAATAATTTAAATTTTTAATTTTTGTTAGTGTTGGTGAGTTTTTTTTTCACTGAATTTGAATCTTGTAAATTAGGTTTATGATGTATGCCAAAGGCAACGCGTTTCGCTGCAATTAAATTCTAATTCATGGAGTGTTGCACTTGATTCGTATGCGAAAATGCTGCAATTCTTTTTCGGAAAAGCTGGTACTGCTAATGTTAGTCTTGCTGTCGAATGTATAGAGACTGTAAGGTTAGTTTTTCATTTGGTGATTGCTAAATTTTTATATGTTTCCCATTTTTTATTTGTTTTTATTTTTTTAAAAAAATTTGTAGGTATTTTGTGAGTGAATATCAGCAAAAATGTTTGCTATCGGATAATGTTCAGTTAGTGAAATTCCTTCTCCGAATTGTTGACTGCTCTCATGCACAGTTAGTTAGCTCTTCGTATAGTAGTGGGAACCAAAGGTCTGCCGGGGCTACTGGAAAGGGAGTCTCTAAGTATAGTAGTTTATGGGAGGTTTATACTGTTATGTTTACTATGCTTGGTGAAGTGTTTGAAAAAGTGGGGTCTTCTTTTTCTGCTGATGTTTGGCAATCTACGATTGAGGTAGGTGTATTCCTATGCCTTGTTGATTGTTTGTGTACAAATGAGTGTCTTAAGTTTTGTGGTTGTTGATTAGGTGCTTAGGAAAGTGATGGATGCCCTAGCAATCAACAACTCGCTTTCTGAAGATATTGTTATGTCCAGGTACCATGATCATCAACCTTTAACCTCAAACAACGTATCTGTACAATCAACAGGAGAGCTTGTTTTTGTGCCTTTATGTGAATTTTTAATGTTTGACCTTAGCATAGTAACAACTCTTCTCTGCAGGTTTTATTCTTCTCTTCTTAATTGTCTACATTTGGTTCTTGTGGATCCTAAAGGTTCTCTTCATGATCATGTAAGTTAATCCATATACTCTTAGGGTGTACAAATCCAGTTGTTCGTCTTTCTATGCTCCAGTTGTTTTTATATGTTACAAATTGGTTTTTGTTTTCTTTTTTTACAGGTTTCTGGTTTTGTCGCAACATTACGATTGTTCTTTATTTATGGCATTAACAGTAGACAACAGTTTACAGCCTCACCGACTGTTAACAAGGAGAAGGAACTTAGTTTAGCGAGTCTCAAGTTGAATTCTAAAGAACCTATACGAAAAGATAATGCTCCATATAGGCCTCCACACTTGCGCAAAAAAGATAGCGTATATACGAAACAGCCCAAAGCTCAGGATTCTTTGTGTTTATCTGATCATGAATCTTGTGCAACCGATTTCATGTCATCAGATTCAGATTGCAGTGATAGTGATGTATCAGGGAAAGATACTGATGGTATTCAAAGCTCAAAGGTTCGAGTTGCTGCCATTGAATGCATACAGGTAAACATTATAAAGTTATTTTTTTAGCATTGATAGTTTTCACAGCCATCTGTTTATCAATCCGTGTGTCAACATTACTGTAATATAGTCTTGTGAGCTCAGTGATGCTCTTTTTTCTCATAGAAAGACAGTTTAAATTTACTTAATGATTTACCTAGCTGTATTTGATGTGATCTTTTTGTTGGGGTGCCCATGTTTATTAGTCTCATTTCATTTCAGTTGCTGTAGATCACTTCCAACATGTTAATGAAATTGTTGTAGCTGTTTACAACTATCATCACTGAACAATTATTTGCAATTCCAGTCATAACATTGATGCAATTTGACCTTTTTATTTTGTGGATAAGGATCTTTGTCAAGCTGATCCCAAGTCATTTACTGCCCAATGGACAATGCTTTTGCCTACCAATGATGTACTGCAACAGAGGTCAAGCTTTTTCCTCTAGTTTTCACAACAAATTTGTGTTGTTGCTGTATTGTTTATCATTTGTTTCTTTTTTGAAGTTTTCTCTGTCTGATTACTTCATGTGACTTCTTTATTTGCAGGAAGTTTGAAGCAACTCTAATGACGTGTTTGCTATTTGACCCTTATTTAAAGGTACTGTTTAATGTCAATTTCTGTTGGTCATGCACTTGTTTTTCTTTTCTTTTGTTCTTTTCTGGTGGGGGGATGAGGATAAAAATGAGAGATGGTGATGGAAAGAGTATGCAAGTAAGGTCATTTATTCTGTTTTCTTTGAACAAAATGGGGAGGGAAGAGGGAAAAAAAAGTGCTCCCATGCCTATCCCATGCCCTCAAGATTCCAGCAAGATGGAGAATAGTGTATCTATATTCCCAATCTTACTTACTATTGTTATTGATGTCCTGTAGACCCACATTGTCAATCGGAAGTTATATCACAAGGTTAGAGTAATCTACTTAGCATGCTATTTCTTTCCTCTCCACCCATTAACAAAAAGAAGAGGAAAATTGGATTCTCGTCCTTTCCTCTCTTTGCTGACCAGGCATGCAGGAGGAAAATAAGTTTCCTTCATTCCCCAAATCCTTTCTTCCCTTCCCTTTTCCTTCCCATTTTCCCCAACCTGAAGAGCATTAATGTCTGTTCTTTTTTTTTTCCGGCACTTTATCTGTGATGTTGGAAATTATCTGCAGAGCAATTTTCAGATTTTTGACCACATTGTGTACTTCCTTGACACTCCTCACTCATTTCTTTTGTTTTGTGGTGACCAGGTTCGGATTGCATCTGCGTCAACCGTGGTAGTTATGCTGGACGGGCCTTCATCTGTTTTTCTGCAGGTGGCAGAGTACAAAGAATCTACTAAATGGGGATCTTTTATGGCCTTATCAAGTTCCCTTGGACGGATACTGATGCAACTTCACACTGGTAGTAGAGAGGCAGTGTGCCATGCAGTTTAGTAATTTTGGTGTAAATGTGCTTCACTGTTGTTAGTTCCTGATGTTTCTGGTTTACTACTCACATGGCCTAGTATCAAGCATGCTCCTTTGTGTCTGGTGTAGGTATTCTGCACTTAATCCAGCGTGAAACTCATAGTCGACTGCTAGCATCCGTGTTCAAGATTCTAATGCTTCTTATATCATCTACACCGTACGAATCTTCCATCTAAAAACTATCTCGCAGTCATTACAGTCTTGAGTTTTCCTATCTGATACACTATCAGTGTTTCTTGTAATCTTCATGCTCACTTTATAGGTTATTCAAGCCTGATATCTGCTTTGTCAGTTCACTGTACCCAAAAGTGAATCTGTTTGTTGTTAAAATTGTAATTTACTCTATTCTTACCCATGGAGTGAAGAATTATGGATTGTTCAGTTCTAGTGTAGGATATTTTTTTGCATGTTTGCATTTTGCTTGCTTTTTTCCCAGAAAAGCAGCGGTATCCTTACATTACTTATTATTCTTCCTCCCCCCCCCCCACCCCTTTTTTTTTCCTGGGTGATCATCCTACAGATATTCTAGAATGCCCAAAGAGTTGTTACCTAGAGCAATTGCTTCTCTCTTGGAAAAGGCTGAGAATGGGTTCCCTTTCAAAAGCAATCAAACTGGCCTGCTGGTGAGTTCTACTTATGCAGTATAAGTGGAAATAATTGTGTTATCCTTTAGCGTTTTTTCCATTTTTTTGGTCTTTTTGTCCTTTCTGGGGTGTGGGGTAGGGTGCTTCAAATGACATTTGAAATTAACTTCTGTATCATACTTTAAAATCTTTTGCTAGGCTAGCACTATTAGCTGCTTGACTGCAGCTTTTTCAACCTCACCATCATCACCACAGGTCAAACAAATGCTTGTAGAAGAAATTTCCACAGGTTAGGGTTTTTTTTTATGCTATGCTATTTAGAGGATTGTCTCTGCATATGATCCTCCTATCACGTTTGTTTATAAAAATTGAGTTTTTTCCATTCACAACCTGCTTGATACATGTCAGACATCCCTATCTTCGTAACTGTTAGTGTTACTGGTGGTAGACCAGTTGATATCTCTGTTATTGGGTTGATGCTTTCTGTTTTGTGCATATAACTGTCTTGTTTGGTTGGAACACTTCCATTTATAATTTGTCATTGTTTTCATTTTCGCACTTTAGTCTAATATGACCTTGTAATCTATTTGAAGCCTTCTTCCAGGTGCAGTTGAGGCTGATAAGAGGTCTGGTGTTATTTTCACTATATTTAGGCTTTCTGAGCAATTTACCAATCCAACAATATGCTTTGAGACCCTCCAGGTAATATTATTGATGCAGACAACAAATAAAGCAAAACTTATGTCTTTTTATAGACAAGGGTATTTTCCTATTCCACACAGACTTGGTTTTCTTATTTAGGAATCTAAGTTCTTGTTGGATTCAGACTACTCAAACTCTATAATAAGTATGTAGTCTTTCTATATTATGAACAACAATTTATGAATAAATTCCTGCAATTTGCAATTGATTGTGTGACTCAATCTCCCTTAGGTGCCACTCCTAAGAACTCTAGATGTGAATCTTAGGTTTTTCTATCCTCTATGTGTGACCCTAGAAATTGTATTAGTGTGACTAATAGTTTCTACAATTTCCTACAGAAAACCACTTCAATATAACCCTAAACAGCCTCCAAAGTCAGATCCAGAACAGCCCCCAAAGCTGTCCTGCACCAATTATTTAAACTTCAATACTTTTTAGTATATTTATAAGAAACAAAGGTTTTAAACTTAAATTTATGCGGGCCTCAGATGTAATTAGTCAAAGGAAAGCACATATTCACAAGATGAGCAAGAAGTATTTGCTAGTAAACTTGCTAAAATCCTCTAGTCCAAACTCTATAATCTGGTCCTTTGGAGAAAGTGAAAGAAATCTGCTTTCTAACATATAGACCCATTAGAACTATTAAGTTGGTAATGAAATTTAAGGATTTTTAAACAGAAACTAAAACACTGTTCCCATTTCTAGTTGCCATAAACGAATGCAAGAACCATTGCCTGTATTATAATCAACTAATGGAGGAAAATATGGAAAACTTTGAAGCGAGTTTCATGAACTTGCACGAGGAAATTGGCTTCAGTCAAAGGTAATACTAACTCCAACCTTAGCATCCCTTCCCTTCACCTTATGCCAGAGTGATTGGGACTTAAAGTGAAAAGGGCATAGACAATTATTATTCATTAAGACTTTGGTAAACTTGTATGCAATCTCTAGGTGGTGAGTTTTGCTTACAGCTTTGCTAGAAAGGTCAAAGCCCAGAAGATTGTCTTTAATTTTTTCTGCTCTTATTTTAATGTTGTGTTGTTGCTTAAAAAGAACCACTTGTGCACTGTTTGTTCCAGACTCTTAGAGCTGTGATACACAGTTACCCCAACATAGCATCTGCTTGTTGGGAACGTGTTTCCATCATAGTCTTCAAAATTTTGAGGGCAGCTTCTCTAGAAGCTCCTATGAGGACGTGGAAGGGACATGCAGGAGATACTGTTGGCTTTATCGGGGAAAAGATTGTAACAGCTGCTGTTAAGGTAAGATATTCTTTTGCTTGTTTTTAACCCGAACAATTTCTTGTACTTGGGTCTGACAGTTTTGATTTAGATTAAGGTGAGATTTGTAGTCAATGGTTTGGATTGTACTATATAATCCAACAGTAAATCAGTAAGACTAGTTATGCTTGCAGTTACTGGCTTGAAATTATATGAATGAAAATTTCTGATGGAATAACTGTTTGTATTTTTTCAAAAACCATTTTTACATTTCTTCATGAATTGCTATTCTATTCTAATATCTGGTTCTAATGTGGTAATTCCTCCATCTTTACTACCTTTATTCTCTTCATTTTCCCATTATAGGTTTTGGATGAATGTCTTCGTGCAATATCTGGATTTAAAGGAACTGAAGATATTTTAGATGATAAGTTACTGGATACTCCATTTACATCTGATTTTGTGAGGATGAAGAAAGTATCATCAGCGCCATCATATGAACCTGAGAGTGCAGAAGATACCAAAGATGAACAAAAAACATATCATTCAGGAAGCGAGCATTGGTCTGAGGCAATAGAGAAGCATATACCCATGACATTACGGCATACTTCTCCCATGGTTTGTCGAACGTTTTTCCTTTTGGAACAATTTACTTTCATGATATGTGTGATCTTTAGGAGATATTAGATTTTTCCCTCCACATGGTTAAAGTTTTTGTCTCTAGATCTAATACTTGTGCTGCATTTGCTCATGTGTTTTTTGGCATGTGAAGTCAGCATGTGTTTGCTCATGCAAAAGTTTGGTGGTATGGGACACTCCTCCTGTAATTGTTGTTAATGTTAGAAAGTAAAGTGTGAAATGCCTAAATCATGCTCATCTAGGCTCTTCAGAATCTAGAGTCTTGATTTTTATTTTATTTTATTTAAAAAAAACCAGCACTGATTATTCTAAAAAAATCATGGCCAACGACTAGTCATTTTAATTAGGAACATTCGTACAAACAGCAAAAACTTGAGTGAGATTTGAACACTCCAATAGTATTGGTAGCCATGTGTGTTGTGACGTCCTATGCTTTTCTCAGCAACTCAACAAACATTATTAATTCATTTCTTCAGCAACCTACCTGCTGGACCTTGCTGTTCTCATTCGTAATTCATAGGTTCTGGAAGCTTTGAAGAATACAAATTTATTATAATTGGACAACTTGAAGATCTAGAATACACACATGAAAGAAGTTTGAACACTTCAAATAATTTGTTTGATAAAAATGATAATAACTTTCAATATGCCAGTGAATTGGTTTGTAGTATCTAGTCAAGATAAGGAAAGCGCTCAAATTAGATCTAAAAGATTTTTTTTTTAATTTTTTTATTTAGTAATGAATTTTGGCCTTTTGTTTTTCTATATACTTTGGAATTTTCTTATTTAGTGATGAGTTTTCCTTTTTAGATGAGGTTGGAAAAACATGAAATTCCTTGCCTGTTGGAGGATGAATCTTTTTTTATGCATCTACTTAATTTTTATTAACCTACACAGCTATTATTAGTCCTTTAAGGGTCATCCATCTGAAAGTTAGGAATCCTTCTTGTCTCATGGGGCTTGAAAAAAAACCCACTACACTAGACTTGGTGGAATTGTTAGATTGTATTAGTAATTTTTGAAAGGGACTGTTTAAGCCATTGGTTTGATGATTCAACATGTTGATCAATTGAATGAATTTAGCACAGTTGCAGTTAGCATCCTTCTTGGCAGCCTTTGACATCTTATAACAATTTCTGCTGAGAAATGTTAAGACTAGATGAAACATAGTTCTTCTATTGCATTTATAACAAAACTATACAGCTGCTGAAAATTTGATTTCTCTTCATGCCTGCATATTGCTGATTTTTTTTGGGAATATTTTTTTACCTCTGGTAGGTAAGAACTGCAGCAATAACTTGTTTTGCGGGTATTACCTCTTCTGTATTCTTCTCCCTTGCAAAGGAGAAACAGGAGTTCATTGTTTCTTCTTTGGTAAGTTCATGTGCAACTTGAAACCATTTTGCTTTCTGCACTGAACAATTATTTATTATTTATTTTTCTTTTCAAGTTCATATAATGCACCTTCAAAACTTTTGCAGATCAATGCTGTTAATGATGGGGTTCCTTCAGTTAGGTCAGCTGCTTGTCGAGGCATTGGTGTAATCTCTTGTTTTCTGCAAGTTCCACTGAGGTGATTATGGAATATTTCTGTATGATCTGAGTAACTCGTTGTTCCTATGCAAGATTGTGCATACAAAATTTATGAACTTGAATCATTTAGTGCAGAGATCCTTGACAAGTTTATCCATGCTATTGAGATCAACACTCAGGATCCCTTGGTCTCGGTATCTTATCATGCCTTTTCCAATTTTATTTTTGAAATTTTTCTTAAGTATGTAACCTTGATGATTGTGCATTACTAATTTCTTTCAGGTGAGAATAACTGCCTCGTGGGCTTTGGCAAACATATGTGATTCCCTGCGTCACTGTATTGATGAATTTCCCTTGAAAAAGCACACAGGTGCACTTGCAGGATATCAAAGTGGTATTTTAAATTTACTGTGTTGTAGAATTCATATTGGTAATGGTTTTAATTAATTCTTCTTTCTCCTGTTACAGGCTCAAACACAAACCCTCAATTAGTGGCGTTTTTAACTGAGTGTGCTTTGCGGCTAACAGAAGATGGAGACAAGGTAAATGGATTGATTGCCAGAGTCATTTTCAGTTTTTATAAGTTTATCATTTTTCCATTCATCCACAATGGGTGTTGACATTTGTTTTTTCTGATGATATCTAAGATGTCTCCCCTTACGGTCTCTCACAAATTGCTTGTTCACATGGGAGATTTTGTTAAATATGTTTATTGATGGTAAATACATTTATGCGGAAGGGGGAGCAAGCACACTTCATCATTTGCTCGAAACATCAAGGAATGGAGTAACCAACAAAGTATAACTAATTTGTGTTCATTTTTCACTTGCACCTTCAGTGCCAGCTAGGGGTTTCCATAGACTGTTGCACACGAAAATGTATGTGATGAATTAAACTTTCTGGAAATAACCACCTTCATTTGACTAATATATGCCTGTTTCAATAGTTTAGGGTTGAAAATTTTTCTCTAGAACATGATAACACAGGCATGTTTGTGCTCTTTGATTTTATTTAACTGCAGTTCCTTGCTCCTTAAGCTCTTCTATTGCATCTTAAATTTTTGGAGCTTCCCCTGGTGCTTAGTTTGTATATTTTAACTGGGTTGGTGTTAAGGTTAAGTTCTTCTCATAGCTTTCAGTAGACGGGTTTATTCATACTTTCAGATATTTATTGAGACATCTCTTTTACTCACCATCAGATCAAATCAAATGCTGTAAGAGCTCTTGGAAATCTTTCTAGATTTGTCAAGTGTACAAAGTCTTCTGGTGTGCATGATAAGCCTGTGGGTTATCTGGACTCATCAGGCGACAAAATTGAGATGTTATCAGAGAGGAGTAGTCTTCAACATGCATCAAATTATCGCTATCCAACTTCATTGGGAGACTCACATTTGCTGGAGAAAATGGTTCAAGCATTCCTTTCTTGTGTTACAACTGGGAATGTTAAGGTATCATTCCCCATTGCTCTGATTTTAGGATAAAACTGTCACTGGCCTTGTGTTGTGCTTGCATTTAAATTGAGTCTCAGTTCCACCATGTTCTCTGCTTAACCTTGAATAATATACATTTAACAGGTCCAGTGGAATGTTTGTCATGCGTTGAGTAACCTCTTTTTAAACGAGACACTAAGACTGCAAGATATGGATTGGTAAGTGATACTGAAACAGTGCTGTCTTTCACAATTTACTTGTAGTCACTAGATCGACATTACCAAATAGGGACCTTTTACATGCTATATTTATCATTTTCCCCTGCTCATCTGTTTGCATGCTATTACCCGGACTGTCTTCCATAAAAGGGCCTCATATTTTATGTTTTTACTCGTTTGCATGCCTTGGATTGGTGTTGCAAATTATTTGACATGTTGATGTGCCATGGAAAACTGTAAGCTTCATAGTGATAAATGAGTCAAATATGTATACCTATCTTCTACCTGCTTGGCATAAAGGTGCTCTATTTAAATTACATACCTTTTTCAAATTTATGCTCGCAACCCAAATTTGTAATATATAGTTACGCTTGTGTACATTTTGGCAGGGCTCCATCTGTTTTTAGTGTTCTCCTGCTACTACTACGGGATTCTTCTAACTTTAAAATCAGGATACAAGCTGCTGCTGCTCTGGCTGTCCCAGCCTCAGCATTTGGTTAGTAGGAGGGCTGTGCCCACTTTCATCTGTCATGGTTAAGATTATGCTGTTTGCCTTACAGAACGTTGAATTATTATTAAATATCATGTACAGTTTTGAGCTATCAGCCTACAGCAAGCTTCCACCCAAATTTAATTATGATCAGTCCGGTTATTGAATTTCTCCCCGGTGCATGCATTCAGAAAATGTAGCTATAATCTGAAGTTGAACTGTAAATGTCCCTTATCCTCTGACTGTTTATTTCGTGCAGATTATGGGAACTCCTTTTCGGATGTTGTGCAAGGAATGGAACATATTCTTGAGAATCTAGGTTCAGACCAGATTTCAGCACCATCAAATTTTAAATATAGGGTTGCCCTTGAGAAGCAGGTCAACCCCCCTTCTCATTTATTTTCATTCGAAAACATTTTGAATTATAGGGGAACTGATTTCCATCAGAACTTTCTTCGCCATGTTATGTGTGTCATGCTGATGACAGCCTCTCAAGCAATCCTTCTGTAATAGAGTATTTCATTTTGCATCAGAGCTAGAGGGTGATATGCTTGGGCTTAACCTAGTATTTTTCTTTCCAAATTTGTTTCACATGGTCTTTTTCTTGGTCACAGGTAACAGCAACCATGTTGCATGTCCTTGGTCTCGCTTCAAGCACTGATCACCAACCTCTGAAAGATTTCCTTGTGAAAGTAAGCATCTCTCATTGCTCGTACAATGTTGTGAAAGTAGGAGTTTAATATTCACTAACACCGTGGGAAAACAGCATATAAACTTCTCTTGCCAAGAAAGTATGTTTCCATAAATCAGTATCAGAACTAGTCCCTGTAAGAATGGAATGAAAGGAAACTGAAAAGTGGGAGCTCCCTTGCATATACCAGTGCATCTGTGTTGTTTCCCTTGCCTTTCCATATTTTATTCCCAAGCACCATCATACGCATCTGATGAACAAATGTGAGGACCTTTCATTGTATCATATTCATGGCATTTTTTCAGTTTATTTATGGAACTCTTCAGAGATTTACATTCATCCTCGTTTGTTTCACACAGAAAGCCTCATTTTTGGAGGAGTGGTTTAAGGGTCTATGCTCCTCATTAGGGGAGACAAGCTCAGAGTCTGAGGCTGGAAGCTCCATTGGGGACCAAAAGAAACATATGATATCCAAGGCAATACAATCCCTAATCAAAGTGTACGAGAGCAGGAATCACCGATCGGCTGCTCAGAAATTCGAGGAGTTGAGCAACAGCATACAGTTGTAACACATCTTTTACTTGGTCTTGGCTGGTTATATTTCAGGCTGTCGGATTAAACAATTTTGCAGCGGATTCCGGCTCCGTGATTGTTAATGCTGTTGTATGCGTTATAAAGAAACAAGTTAGGTGGAGGATGCCTGTACGATGGAGATTGCCGTTTTATTGATAGTGAAATGCATAAATGGTCCAGCTATTTCTGGTCCCTACATGGGGTTTCCTTGTACTCTATGCAATGCAGCGTGTGATGGGTTGTAAATTAGCAATGCTTTTGTCAGGTTACAATGTCTTTCTTTTTATTATTATTATTATT
>Ga0325410_1005940_pt1 | contig 13450 bp, 6 predicted proteins | sample PopdelMetagenome_16_FD_206182 | JGI IMG/M metagenome (GOLD analysis project Ga0325410, IMG submission 206182) | Populus deltoides microbial communities from Bellville, Georgia, United States - Xylem-PdIQD-R3 | ecosystem: Host-associated > Plants > Phyllosphere > Stem > Wood/Secondary xylem... | reverse complement strand
CAGTGGCAATCCAGCCATCTCTGTTTCCTTCTGGTCTCTTTAAAGTAACGCCTGAAGACAAAAAAAATGTCTTATCTGTACTTTTCATCTTGATCTCGCATATCCTGTGTGTAAGAGGTTTTGGATTGGCGGCAAATTAAGAACGCGGGGAATAAGGGGATATTCGTAGGGAATCAGATTCAATTGCAAACGCACTATTAATAATAATAATAATAATAATAATAATAAAAAGAATAAACGGGATTACATGGTATTGCTAATATATTTTTATTATAAATTCAAGATTTAATATATATCAAAATAATTTTTTTAAAATAATTTCTATTTAATTCCATGATAATAAAAAAAATATCCAACTAGAATTTTAAAAAATAATGACGAGTTGTAAAAAAACTGCTATTGTTATAAAATTACTGTAATATTTTTATTTGAAAACAAAAAAGATTAAATAGCATCTGAAATATATTATTAATCTGAAATTACTACTAAAAACATTAAAAAAAAAACATTTATGAAATACCCTGTTGATATTTATAGCGTGTTTGACAGTATGGTTGCGGGTGCTTTTCAAATAGCTTTTCGTGCCGAAATGTATGTCAATGATGTTTTTTTATTTTTTAAAAATCATTTTTGATATCAGCACATCAAAACAATCCAAAAAGTATAAACCGCACTCAATTTTAACAAAAAAAAATTCAAATTTGGACGAAACGAAGATAAAAACATAATACCAAACGTTCTCATAGTAAAACCCATCTCATCAATTACCCAATCATCACTATCCACATCAATGATGGTCTTGTCACAATAAAAAGCCACCGCCATCGCAGCAGCCATCGCTCACGTGTTTGTAGTTTTTTTAACTGTTTTTAAAAGATGTTTTTTATTTAAAAAAAATATTAAGTTTTTTTATTTTTTATTTTTAATATTAAAAATAAAAATTATTTTAATATATTTTTAAATAAAAACTATTTTAAAAATCGATCAACACCATTATCTCAAATACAGACGGTCAACAATGGCTGCTGCGATTGCTTAAGGAGCATCGTAACAAAATTCTTGTATTTATTTATATTGATAAAAGAAAAAAAGGAAGGTAGCTTTAGGTTATTTGATTTGAGGTGTTGTTTGAAGAATCGGTGTTGCATGCGTGTGTCCAGCCACATGCGTTTCCTCTTTGGCGCTGCTAGGAATGCAAATATATATTTAATTTTTTTAAGTTATTATTTTTATGGTATTGAATTTTTTTAATGTGTATATATAAAAAATAATTTTTAATAAATAAATAAAATATTATTTTAATATATTTATAACATGAAGTATTTTGAAAAACAATCGTTACCATACTCTCAAACGCTACCAGACTATCAAATGATGCTCGTGTTATGTTGCGATCAACTTTTTTCTAATATAAAAGAAAGATGTTCAAGCAATGATAATATTTTTTAAAAAATAGTAATAAGAATTTAGAAATAAGGTCATTAATTTAAATAGATTCAATAAAATTGGTTAATTTAATAATATAATTGTAAAATAAAAGGCTAACAATAATTAAAAGAAAGGACAATGACCAGTCGAGAAAAAAAAAGTGCTTGCCAATATTATGAAAAGACACCCTATAAATATTTTTAAAATATCACAACAATCTTATTTGATAGCAAATAAAAAATTGAATGAGAACATGACAACTTTTTAAAGAAAAAAATACATAAAACAATTGAAACTCAATCACTAATAAATCAAACAATAAAAGATGGATTGGAAAAAAATCAATTTAAAAAAAAAACCTAACTCTAGTTAGCATGCTAAACACCCAACTAATTTATGTGGGTGAAATAACCTTGTATAGAAGAAACTGAATAAAACAATGGAGGTGAACGTTTAGGTGAACAAAACAATTAAAAGAAAAACTAAAAAAAAATAAAAAAATACAGAAAAAAAACTAATTCAACCTAGGTTAACTCGACCAAACCGCAACCCGGGATATGAGATTGGAATAACCTCATAGAAAGGAAAGCAACAAAGCTCACGAAACTGAAGGTCCAATAATATAATAACAAACGGTAAAAAAAAAGAACCTAAAAAAAGATAGAAGTCAAATCAAGCTTATCTTTGAATACGTGTGTCTCGGGTCATGAGATCGAGTTGCTCCATGAAAGGCAAATCAGAAAAATCACGAAGCAAAAATCCCAACCATCCAAAATTTTTTAAAAAAATAGCAATAAAAAAAAATGAGGATCAAGTATGGTATTAATATTAAATAAGAAAACGAATGAAGGATTAAATTGAAAAATAAAAAAAAATCAAGAAAATAAAAAAAAAGGCAATTAAAAGAACTTAGACCAAGTTTGATAGATAAAAAAAAATTGAAGAATGATGAAATTGAAAAAACATTCTAATTTTATAAATCATTTCAAATAAAACAAATAGTAATCAGAAAAACATGAACTGAATTCAAAGAAAAACAAAGTTGAAGGGCTGGTTTTAAAGATTAGAGGGTTTGGCATGGGAATTGAAGGGGTTGTGGAGAAAAAAAAGGGTACCAATTGTCTCACGTGGGCGGTGACATCGATATGGCTGGCTTGCTGAAAAAATGGTGCCTCCATGAGAATCATGTTATTCAGAAGGAAAATGTTTCGGGTTTAATTATGATTAAGATTTAGGAGTCGCTACCTAGTATTATGGTTACTATGAACCTATGGTGTGCAAAAGTCTAGGTAAAGGACTGGCTGTGCAAGGAGAAGACGCATCACCCCCAGTACACCCTACCTAAGGTAAGCTGCATTGTTATTTAATTATTTTTCTAGGTCAAGTTTCTTATTAGTCTCATTTAAAGTCTAAGACAAATCTCTTTTTATGAGGAAATCTCCACCTTAATGGGAATGGATTATGACAGTTATCCTCCTCTTTACAATGCTTACGATAGAAAGTTTCGTAAGAAACTTTAGATAATAAGCTTTGTAAAAAAGAAAAAGGATGAGATATGACGCACTCACCAGATCAATAAATGGTCAATCCTTGTTAACGTGTTTAAAGTGACGGCTCAAAAACACGCTAAAAAAAGGATCGCATTACCTTAAGGACGAGTGCTAGAAAGCATACTCGAAAGAAAAGGAGATAGAGTTTGTAAAGAAAAGGATGATCTTTCTGAAAGGTCTTTTGAAGTGATATGGTTGTACTAGGTGACCTACCTAATGGTAGAATTCAAAGATTTTGAAATGGTCAAATTGTCATGGTTGACCTGCCTAGATGAAAAATGTGAAGATTTTTCAAAGTGATAAAAAATACGAATGATTTTTCAAAGTGATCTTATTGTAATAAGCAACCTGCTCAGGTAAAAATGCAATGATTTTTTTTAGAAATGGTGAAAAATACAAATGATTTTTCAAAATGGTCTTATTGTAATGGGCGACTTGCTCGGGTGAAAAAATACAAAGATTTTTCAGGTGATGAAAAATGCAAATGATTTTTCAAAGTGGTCTTATTGTAATAGACTAACTTAGGTGGAAAATGCAAAGACTTTTTTGGGTGGTGAAAATGTGAATTTTTCAAGGTGGTGAAAAATACAAATGATTTTTCAAAGTGCTCTTATTGTAATGGGTGACCTACCCAAGTGAAAAATACAAAAAAAAAAATTCAAAGTGATGAAAAATACAAATGGTTTTTCAAAGTGTTCTCATTGTAATAAGCAACTTGTCCAGGTGAAACATGCAAAGATTTTTCAAAGTGGTGAAAAATATGAATGATTTTTCAAAGTATTCTCATTGTAATGGTAGACCTGCCTAGATAAAAAATGCAAAGATTTCAAAGTGGTAAAAAATGTGAATGATTTTTCAAAGTGGTCTTATTGTAATGGGCAACCTGCCGAGGGTGAAATTGCAAAGATTTTTTGAAGTGGTGAAAAATATGAAGATTTTTCAAAGTGGTTTTATTATAATGGGCGACCTGCTCCAGGTGGAAAAATACGACTTACTTGACGAAAGAATTTGGCTAGAGATGTCTTGAAGGGATGACAAGATAGGACTCAAAGCAATACTATCTAGGAGATGATAGCTCAAATGAGCACTTAAAAAGAAAACAGGTATAGCTCATGGCATTGGGCTGTATATATTACAAGTCATTCATTATTGTATTTCAATTATTTATTTTTCAACATTTTAACTGTACTTTATGCAAGGTAGAAAACACATTAATGTATTTTTTTTGTTAGTGTGAATGTTCTGACACATTACAATACTAAATTGGATCCTCAAATACCATCAAATTTTATTCGAACAATTTCCTTTCATAAGGGACATCTAATACACATTTCATATCCTTTTAAAACAAGCTATTTATGAAATTTTATCTAATTTAACAAAATTTTGGCCGAGTTTCCTCTATACAAGACTTAACCTAAAATTTTATCTTGTTATTTCCTGTATAAAATCACATCACAAATAAATCTCCACAAGGTAGCCTAAGGCATATCACCAATTCATTTATTCATCTATTAGATCCTTTCACATTACATCTTGTAATTATTTCGTATCATTTTCATTTTTCATCAACTTAAAATGTATACACGTTATATTCATGACTAAAGAGTTTAATATATATAATAATGCAAGTAAAATCACATGATTTAATACATATCAAAATGAAGTTATTAAAACAATTATAGACTACACAATTTACATAGAGTTATACACATAACAAAACTATACAATAATAATAGTTAGATCAACATTGTCCTATTGTATGTGATGGACCTACATGAATATTGTCGCACTCGACATCGCGGCGGCCTTAAAAATAATATTTCATGGAAAGAATGGATTTCTAGCATCCTATTCTTTGATGGTGAATGGTCTTGTTTAAGAAGTTACTACCTAGTATTATGGTCACTAGGAACCCTAACTGGTCAACAGAGATTCTATGGTACAAGACTGGTTGCGCAAAAGGGAAGATATTATCAACCCTTAAGCGTCATGCCTAAGGCAGGCTGCATTGCTGACTTTGTCATAAATTGCTAATGTTTTGTTGGTTTATGCTATGATGGTTTTGCGTGTAATATTCATGACTATGGCGTCAGTGAATATTTAACTACGGATATTTTCAACTCTAGCGTTGGTAAATATTATATAGCTATAAAAACAAAATAAATTTAAATCAGTTTTTTTTATTCCTAACTCTGGCATCAATGAATAAACAAATCAAATAAATTTATTTTTATGCATCACACAGAAAACAAAATAAATTTAAATCAGTATTTTTTTTATTCTCGACTCTGGCGTCAGTGAATAAACAAATCAAATAAATTTATTTTTTACGCATACACATTTTTTATGTAACTAAATAAAATTAAAATACAATAAAATAACTTAATTAACTTAATTACGCTTACACGTTCTTAGTGAATTCATGCGTGCTTTAAACTGTGCGAAGGTAATTAAGTTACCTTCGCACAGTATTCTTGCTACACACACCCAGTCTGAAGACACAAAACAAGAAAGGAGAAATGGCGTACCTGCTTCTGGAAACAGAGAAGAAGCTTGCAGAACGGTGATGCCTCTCGCCTCTTTCCTTCTGCTTTCCTTTTTGCTCATGTGCCCACGATCTGCTTTCATCCTTTAGTAGATTTGAGAGAATGAAAGAATTAACAGTGAAGACGTTGGTTTATTGTGGATGTCAATTGTTGAGACTTTTTTTATTTTTCTTGTTGCAGGGATAAAACAATGGCAGGGACAATCCTTGTTTGTGTGTATGCTGCCCTTTTTCTTCCTTGCTCTCTGCAAGTTGCTCTGTGTTTTTTTTTTTGGTTTTTTCCTTTTTTTTTCTTTGGTTTACTGGGTTGGTTCTTCTTCTCTCCTTTTCTCCCTGTGTATTATTTCTTTCTCTAGGTTTTTGCTTTGTTTTTGCTCTGGTTTTGCTTCTGTTTTTTTTGCTCTCTGGTTTTTCGTCCTCCCCTGTCTGTCTCGTTTTGCTCCCTTTTTTTCTGGGTTTTTCCTTTGGTTTTTTTCTCTCCTCCGGCCTCTGCTCTGCTCTACCTTTTATAAGGTCCAGAGAGCTTGCCCCTAAACCAGTCCTGCCTTTGTAGGACTGTTATCCCTCCACGAACGGGATTCTGGGCAGAAAACGTGGTCACGATTGGGTCGGCTTTGCTGCCGATTTTCCAGCTTCCCTGTTGAATCGGGATGAAGAAGATGCACGACTGTTCCCCAGCAACGTTGCCATTTCGGCAGAAATGAAAATTTTCACTTTGACCCCTGCTTCTGGAAATCTAACAATTGGATACCAAATAATAATAATAAAAAATTCTTTTAATTTTTCCATTGGATTAATTTCACCTAAATCTCTAAATTATAGCACTGTTTACAAAACAGTCCTTAATTCCCAGATTTTTCAATTTGATCCTTAATCAATTCTTCAACTTTTAATTCTTTAATTATTGATCAATTGACTCTCAAATTTAACAATCTCATTGTCAACTATATTCAATTTTTATTATTTATTCAAAAATTAGGTTATGACAAATATAATATTATAAGGGACATTAGTTAATCATAATATATGTATATATTCCTCAAATAAAGAAGATATGATCATGTTTATCATAACTTTTACATAAATCCTTTAACATAATTAAATTAACTCAATAATAATATTACAAATTTCACATATCAACATTAATATTTATCTTTTTTATACTTATTAAAATAAATCATTATTGATACAACTGATTTTAACATAATGTCATTCGAATGACTTATTATGAACCATAATAATCAATCACCTTAGTCACCATTAACACTACCGATTAAGTAACAATCCATAATATTAGTCATGTTTACATAACCGACTAAATAATTAGATCTATAACCTTATTCCCATTTACTCGATCGACTAGGTAACATAATCATCACATTTTCACACATAGAACATCAATTTCTTTTTCAATATTTAATCCATTTATTTTCATTTCAACCATGACATGCATCTTTTCATTTCAATCATATAATTAAATTCTTTTTATTTTGTGCACACTTGACAACTAATACAACAAATATGAGAATTAATAGGAATTTATTAAATTTAAAAAGTCAAGGTGTCAGGTGTTTATTTGCTTCTTCGGTTAAATGAGCTCCCTCCACTTAAGCTCTAACTCCTAGTGTCTCTCCTAATTCAAAAGGGGAGGCCATCATCAATATCTCATCAACTTCATCTCATAAATATATATTCATATCAATAAAATTTTGTCAATACTCGACATAATATAATTACGAGTCATTACCATTTTTTCTATTATCATTCAATTATTTTCTTACTATAATTTACTTCTATATAAGTTTAACTAACGTGGGTGTTCAGGTCAACTTACGCATACCTCAACTAATCCCGCAGGCCCTGAAGTTAATGACCATGTAAGCCTCCAGTGGCTCTAAGGTTTGTGGGACTTGAACTGGTGACTTGTAGGGAACAAACCTAGGACATGACTAGTTGAACTATACCTCTCAGAGTTCAATCATAATATACATTCACAATTGTCATGATGGTCAGCAATTTTATACATTTATAGTTGCCATATCAACCCATGTTTAAACCTTTTTAGGCTATTAAAACAATCCTTGATCCCACACATTTATGGCTATCATGGAATGATAGCTAATGATTGTATACTTATGAGTTTTTAAAACAACCCTTACACATGTACATTTACAGCTACTACAACAATACATATTCATACACTTTTAGGTTGTCAAAATAACCCTTACACACATATATATATTTATGGTTGCTACAACAACTCACATACCCTTTATAAATCAACCCATAATTTATTATCCATATACGAATATCATAACAATACAATGCACCCTCCTACCTAACATAATATTTTTATTAAAAAATAACGTTTTTTAACATCTATATAAAGCAATTTTGCTCATTTTTATAATCCACCATCCTTAATTTCACATACATACTCGTCGTGCATTTAACCTATAATTTCTCTTTAATTTAATACATATTTACATATTCAAGATGTTTAACATTCCTTTCACACTCTCTCAACACATACGCGACATAATATTTCATCACATTACATAATATCTTGACTTCCTCGTTCTTTATTTAATCTATTTCTTATTTCTATTTCACTAATCTTATTGCCATATAATATATTCAAGCCACTTAATCATCTAATATATTAACTCATTTTCACCCCACCCTTCATATATATATATATTGTTTCCGTAAAATTATAATATCCTTTCAATATTAATATATGGTCGTCAAATTTTCCAATCGCAAAGCCAATCATTAATGTTAGCCTTTATGCTTTATTTTATTTATTTCCTTATTAATTACACTCTTTAAACCTTTTATTTTCCTACTTGTTCCTTTTATATTTTAATACCATGGTTTCATCCTTATTCTTACAATTTAATTCAATTCATCCTTTCCTCTAAATGCCTTTCATGGTTGGCCCTAGGGCTTGTAGCCATGTAGCCATCTTTTGATTTTTTCTTCATTTTTTAATGAACTTTTATTCTATTAGCATTTACTAAACACATTCCCTCTAATTTTGTTCAAGAACCTTAATATGAAAAAGTTAGCATAAAATGCCCAAAACTCTAATCAAGAAAGAAATAATAGTTGATTTGTGTTTTCTTCAAAATTCTTTGTTTCTCTCTCAAACCCCAACTTTCCCTCTCTTAAACTTCCCTTAATTCTTGGTTAAGTTCGTGTTTTTTCTCTTAAATCTACCAAAACACCCCCAAACAAAATTTGAAGAGAAGAGAAAAATCAAGCTTTCTATTCTTAAATGGTCGTTGGCCATGTGCTTAAAAAGGGAGGAAGAATTTTTTCCATATTTATAAAAATGCTACTATTTAACATTTTAATAATAGTAATTCCTGTAAAATTCCTTATCGCGGGATTTTTCATGCACAAATCTTATTCTCATTTGGTTCGGGACTAAATATACATTTCTAGGACTTTTTTTTTTTGAAGATAATATTTTTATCAGATTTTATTCATTATTTCCATTTTAATTTACGTAGTTAATGCGGGACTTGCATTGTCCATCAATAATATCCATATTCCTTTAAATTTTATAGGGATTTTTGCCCAATTTCTGGATTTTTCTTTTGTTAGTATTCTATTCAATTAAAGTGTATTTAATTAATTATAGGATTTTCAATACCAATTTGCCAATTTTAAACTAGTGGTTTGCAATTTTTTTTCAAGGGTGATTTAATCTTCTCACCATTCTAAAAAAAAAATTGAGATGACTGATTTAACCCCAATCAATTTAATGATGCTAATGAACCTCGTTAAAAGATGACTTGCCCCCTAATTTGTGCTTCATTGTCTTGTACCGTGGAGATAAAAAAACATCATTATACCGCAATAATTCATAATGCAATAAGTCTTGCTCCACGGTGATGACTTTTAGTTTTTTATATTAAAATAATATATGATTACGGTCTTCAAACATAAAAGATGAAGAATTATCACATGTTTATTTTATATTTTTGTCTTTTTAACAAAATATATTTTTATGTCAACTATTTTTATATCTTTTATGTACATAAATGGAAAAAAAAAATTGTTAACAATAACCAAATAAATTGATAAAATTGAGAGATGTAAATCAAAATATTTAACCATATAAAATGAGATATTCATCTGATTGTATTTACTGAACTTGTTTATTAAAATAAAAAAAAGGATAAATTCACATCCTAAAAATTCATGCTTAGAAGATAAACACAAATGAAACTAACAAATAAAATCATACAAAAAAAAAATATTATGTAAGGCCAAACACATCAGCAATATTATTTAAAAATAAATATTTTTTATTTTTAAAAATCAACTTCATTTGTATAAAACATAAAACAAATTCTAAATGAATTAGCTAAACACCTTGAATTTTTTTTAAAAAACAATATTAAAAAAAAAACAAATGCAAAGCGATGAGATTGTATGAAGCCGAATCTCTAACAAATTAAACGTCAAAAGATGAAATCAACAAAAAAATCAATTATACAAAATGATATAAAAAATAAGAGTGAAAAAAAAAACATTAATAAGAAGACAACTAAAAATTTGTTTTGATATGCACTTGTAGCGAGCCGTAATTTTTCTTTCTAAAAAAAAACTTGTAAATTGAATAGAATATGTTTTTCTTACATGATATAAATTATAAGTGTAAATCAAAAAGTTTATCCAAATATTTAATAATCATCTTTGTAAATAATAACAAATTTTATTAATAATAACTAAAAAAAACTAAAAAAATGAGAGATGAAAATAGATCAAAATACTTGATCTTGCAAAATAAAATATTTACCTGTTTGTGTTTACTAAATTTGTTCATTACAATCAATAAAAGATAATAAAAATAAAAACACATGAAATAGAGTGAATAAAATAAAAGGATAAAAAAATATGCATGACCTAACATAAAAAAATATTATTTCAAAATAACTAGTTTTTGTACAAAACAAAACCTACTTGTATAAAGTAAAATAAAAAAATAAGCAAAAATTAAACACAAAACAAAATAGCTTTTGTTTAAAAATCTTTATCCAATTTTTTTTTTTTTTGCAAAACTTATGTTTTAAGTAATGAGACAAACTGATTGAAAAAATATATGAAAGTAATCACAATTTTTTTTTTTAAAAAAATAATATAGAATGATAAAATTGCAAAATATAACGAGAAAAAAAAATTCATAATCGTATTAACACTTAAAACTTGTGACTCGTGTCATTAAATTGGAAGCATTACAAATGAAAAAACCGTGAAGCTCAATTCCAAATAAATCAAACATCGAAGGATGCATAGAAAAAAAATCAACCATATAAAATTTTTAAATTAAACATAAGAGTGGAAACCAAAATAAAAAATAAATTTGAGGGCATTTAAAAATTAAATCGCAGGGTTAAATTGAAAAGAAAAAAAAATTAACAAAAGAAAAAAAATCAAAAGAATGAAGGCTAAATTGAAAAAATACCAACATAAACTTTGGTTTAAGGATGAAATCGAACACTAATAAAACTTTAACAAAAAATCCAAGGGTAACAATCAAAAAAATAGAGACCGCATTGATGAAACCAATGTATGACCAATTGTAATTTAAGGACTAAATTGAAAATATAAAAAAACTTTTCTAGATAGGTCAAGGACGAAAATAAGCAATAAAAAACATAAGGACTGAAATTGAAAAACTAAAAACAAAAGGGACAAACATGCACTTTAACCGGAAGAGAAAGAAAAATAGGCAGAAAAAAGAAGAATCGATCACCAGCAATAAACCGCTGGACCACTACCGACACGCTCTACATCAGGAGGAAGATCGTATGACGGCGCTTCCAGTGACTTGGTGGAAGGCCATTTTTGAATAAGCAGTGGCATCTCACGCACCGTCGCAATAGTGCGTGTTTTCCACGCGCTAACAGCTTTTAAGAATTGAATATTAAAAAATAATGTTAAATTACTAAAAAGCCCCCTCATGACCTTGCAAAAAACAAAAAACTAATGTGAAAGCACCAAAATACCCTTGCATGCATATAAGCTATTTTGTCTGATACACGAGCAAAGATGTATTTTATTGATTTTCAAGTTTGTGCAAAGTCAAAAACACCATTGGTCAGCGAGTTTAAATTTTGTTGATCTTGGGGACAAAAGTGTATTTTTACTGTACAAAATAATCTGTAAAGACAAAAATACCAATGTTCAATCTTTTAATGACCAATAGGTTAACGAGAAAAGACCAAAATACCCCCATCTCATAACCTTCAAGCTTTTCCACTGAGAGACATACAGGTAAATTCGCTGTAGTAATCCATAGTAAACTGGGTCTATTGATACAATGAATTCACCACGTCATTTAGCTTTCTTTTTAATATACTTGCCATATGCTATGCAATGAATTGCCTTCATTTTTCTTAAACATAAAAAAAATAAAAATATTGCTAATATGTTTTCTAATAAAAAAATTACTAATGAATAAAAAAATACAAAGCATATTAGATGATATACTTTTTAAATACTAAGGCCCCGTTTGTTTGCTGAAAAGTAGTTTCTTTTTGAAAAGTGAATTCCAGGAAAGTGAATTATTTTTTGATGTTTGGTAGTGTAATGAAAAATATATTGGAAAACACTTACGAGTGTTTGGTTATGTCATGAAAAATGAGTTGGAAAATAACTTATTAATGTTTTATTTTTCTCAAGTTTAGTAAAATAATGAGGAACAAATCTTACAAATTAAAAAGTTGAATGAGAATGAAATTGAAAAAAAAAATATAATTTCATAAATTATCTCAAATAAAATAAATAATAATCAAAATAATAGAGATCAAATCTAAAAAATAAAAAAATAAAAGATGAATGAATTAAAATAATAATAATTAATATTTCATAAATTATTTCAAATAAAATAAGTAACAATAAAAAGAATGAGGATCAAATTTGATAGATAAAAAATTTTAATAAAAAAATGATAAGGGAAAAACAAATAACAATTATAAAAATAAAAATTAAAGTTAATATAAAAATTAAATTTTAAGAGATGAAATTGAAAAATAAATATTCAAAACAAAATATATATAGCAATCAAAAGTTTGAGAACCAAATTTGATATAATCAGCAAATAATATGACATTTCTAAATTTTCACAACTTCCGGAAAGTGTTTTCCGCCCAAATTTTCTAGGAAAACACTTTCCTGAAAATGAAGCCAAATTTTTCTTTGACTAGAAAGTGTTTTCTGTTAACCAACTTTTCTAACGTTAAACAAACACATGAAAGTTTAGAAAGTGGTTTCCCGGAAACCACTTTCCAGGAAACAAACATAGCCTAAATGATATTTTTTTAAATATTTAGACAATAATATATCAGATTAATCAATATTATATTCAAGTCACGTGTTTAAACCACCAAACATTCGACATGAATCATTAGAATTGAATAACCTCATAGAAAAAAAAACTTGAAACTCAATTTTTATTTAACCCGATATGAAAGGATAAAAAAAAAAACTTGAACAAGCTTGTCAAACTTAAGATTTAATTTGTAAGATTGAGATAACCATATAAAAAACAACTAAAAAAATACACAAAGCTTATTTCCTAAATCAATTCAATTTATATAATTAAAAAAAATTCAATTTAAAAAGAAAATGAATAAAAAAAAACGCCGACTTGGGACTTATATCATGATATCAATATAAAAAAAAGATATCATGATATCAATATAAAAAAAAGAGGTTTTTTTTTTTTTTTTTTTTTTTTTTTTTTTTTCCCCAATAATATCGAATCTGTCAACCACCAGGATCCCCGGCCCTGCCCCTTGTTAAAAATTAAACAAATAAGCGTAACTAACTACTCACCTCCCTTATCCCCCCGAAACTTTCGAAACCCCTCACAAACCCTTCTCCAGGGTTAGTTTTAGGGTTTTGC
>Ga0325410_1005939_pt1 | contig 13450 bp, 5 predicted proteins | sample PopdelMetagenome_16_FD_206182 | JGI IMG/M metagenome (GOLD analysis project Ga0325410, IMG submission 206182) | Populus deltoides microbial communities from Bellville, Georgia, United States - Xylem-PdIQD-R3 | ecosystem: Host-associated > Plants > Phyllosphere > Stem > Wood/Secondary xylem... | reverse complement strand
CATTATGAGTTCAAGAATCTTTACTCTATGAGTTTACATCAAAATCTCAATTTGATATTGTGTGAGGCCCTAAAGATTATTAAAAATCTTTACTTGTACTCTTATGAATCTCATCTATTTCTCAAGATATGAATTAAATGTTTGGTATCTCAGTATATTACCAAGAATGATGAATGATTCGATCCATTGAGACACTACTATAAAAACGAGTTAAAAAGTAAAGGAATCAAGAAAAGAGGAAAATCATATTTAGCATTAGCACATTAACTTGTATTTATTGGTCAATCAATTATATATATCCATGTAATAAGAAATAATTACAAATACAAAAGTGTAATGAATGAGATCGTGAAAGAGACAAATGTGATAAATGATCTAGGATGTCGCGTACATCATCTACTTTAAATCCCATTAAGCTATATAATTCCAAAAGATATATAGCAATTGAGCTCTCAAAAAGCATGCTTAGTTACACTTAATATTTTTTCAAGTATGAATATTGTAGTGTAAATACGAGAGTGGAAGATGAAAGAAATGGATCACAGATCCATGTCACCCATGGGTCAACTCGGGCCATGATCCCATGTAATAGAAGCATGGGGAGGGAAGTTATCTCCCGTAAAAAAAATGAACATTAAAGGAGTAAAAAAAAAAAAAAGAAACATTATGAGAGTTCTGTAACTAGAAAGAGAGAAGAAAAAGGTTCATAGAGTTCTTCCAAGGAATTTGGCATTCAAGTGGAAGGAAAGCCAAAAACCCTTCCATGCTGTCAAAGGGATTGAACATTGCAATTCAAGTCTATTTAGGCTATGAATATTGAGTACGATTCATGTTTAAATAACATGTGATCATACTTAGACTAATGATACAAATTCCATAGGATATTTTGCATGAAATGGATTTTGATCCTGTATTAATTTTCCTATACATATTAAGAGGCTAAAAAGAAAGAAGCAAAAGGACTTGAAGCCCTAGGATAGGAGAAGAAAGTCTCAGGGAGAAATTATGAGACATCTGATAAATGGGGCAAAACCTCAACACATTTCGAAGGATATGAGCATGTGGGAACCATTTTACACAACTGAATTACATAAAAGAGTAATTGTTTTTCTGAACAAACAGGGTAGGACAGGTCTGGATTTCAGATCATTAGGAAAATAAAGTCTCAAAAACAAAGGTCCAACTATCTTTGACAGAATCCACAACAGAAAAACAAAACCCTGGGCACCAGAAAACTTTACTGATTGCCTAAGGCCAAATCATGCCAAGCATCTGCATCAACATGTTGAGTATCCTGATCTGAAAACAAGAGCAAACTCGAATATGGGTTACAAACGGACTAGCAGCATTGATTGAAACACAGCATGACAAAAAAAAATTGATCTAAAGAAACACCAGCGGCCGCGTTTCTAAACAGTGAAGGATTGACTAGAACCACCCAACTAAACAGCTCTCATCATTTCTAAAAATAAACAAGCAAAAATATGTAAAGGGAAAAACTGTTCCAGAAACTAAGTCTGTGTTGAGCAAACCAACTAAATGGTCTTTGTAGACTGACCGAATATTAAAATTACTAAAAGATGGTATTAAAAAAAAAAACAGACTGAGTTTCACCTCCAGTGACATGTGACATATGACATTACAGAAACAACAATTATAAAGATGGGCATCCAATTGAACAAGAAAAGGAGATAAATTTCCCCAAAGTTTAAAAAACACTAAAACAAAGTTTGCGAGACATACTTGAATCTTCAGCATCATCAGTCCTCACAACCATCACTGGTGGTAAAGCAAGATCTGCATTCAGTTAACACAAGCATAATTCCAAACTTTGGGAAATCAAAGTTACTTTTAAAAAAAGAAAGCTGCATTGGATAATTAGCACATGAATAAAAATGACGATACCATCATCAGGCAAAGTGTCTCTCATCCATTCCTCGTCCACAATATCTATAAGAATACCCATGTTTAGTTCTGCCATATTTGCTTCTTACTTCAATCAAATTCCCTTTCAAAAATACACACCACAAACATTATACACAAAACAAAGGTTAAATAACATTCGATATCAGTGCTCCTCAAAATAAAAAAGAGCACAAAAACTTCTCTTAAGTGCAAAAAATAAAGACAAAATGAAGTAAAGTTTGGTTGAGGCATTTTATCGAGCAGGCTGAAGTCCTAAATTACACTAAAGCTAACATTAACACTATACCAGAAAATTGTCCAAAGCAGTGAAATTGAAGAAATAAAAGCAAAATCGAAGAAGAAACTTAAGGATATATACCTCTTCCGACGGCGACGACGACTACGAAACGAGGAACAAGATCCGAACCCTCCAAAATCCAAGTCTTGAAACGCGACAAGCAGTGTGTGTTCTGTCTGTATAATTGCCTAAAATCAAGATTTGGGCTTAGGGTCACAGATGATCGTGTTCAGATTTGAAGCAAGCCCATTGGCCATTGTTTTAGGCCTGGGCAAATTTTGTAGACGCCGTTAATCAGAAAAGAAAGGGACAAATTCAGTAATTAGCATACAAATTAAAAACAAATAACATTACACAAAAATATTTTGATGAAATAGAACATTTTTGAATATTTTAATTCAAAATTACGATATTAATTAAATATCAAGATTCTAAACCATAATATTAATTAAATTCTAGTAATCATTTTGATTATTCCATGAAAATTCCAACAACAAAAATAGAATTATGATATTTATTATTTAGTTTGTTAATCTTATATAATTTAGTTAATGATTTCAGTGAGTATGAAATTTTTCATTTTAACAACATTTGGGTAGAGTTTCTTATATTTAGAAACTATACCTAAAATTTTATCCCACTAAAAAATACCTGTAAAAAATCACAATAATCAAACATAATAAATTCTCACATTTCATAATCATAAATAGCCTTATGAATGCAAATAAATAAACATATATATACACAAAATAAATCTCAAATACTTAAATAATAAAACATTCTAATAATTGAAATATCAAAATATATCAATATAACTTATTTATCTATCTATGTCTATGCCATCTACTAGATAACCAGAGCTTATCAATAACATTATTGCTTCTTACTCCTGCTCCTGCCTGATTAGCCTCATTCTCTGTCATGGCATAATCAAATGTTAACCTTTCTCTAATTATGTCAAGTCCATTACAGCAAACATTGAACTATCGAGACACATAGGTATATCCTTCGTTTTCTTCATCAATATTACAAAGCAAGAATATGGTCTCTCGACCTCCTGTAGCAACAAGTCAATCTAATAGTAATAAAATATTAATGTTAAACTTAAATATTAATAAATAAAACCCAACATTTTAAATATATTGATTACTTATGATATTTTGAATCTGTTGTACATGTTGCTTATATTGCATATATATAGGTGGAGGAACTTGCTCGGGATCCAGTGTAATGATCTGACGTGTGATACTCATGCACTAAATCAAATACTCCTCTGTAATCACATGATACATTTTTATAAATATCTCATTCCTATATGCATCCCAATATGATACATAAGTTCCATGATGACTTACCAAATCGTAACCATCATCTTTACCCCTAACAATTTATAACTTGCGACGCATCATTCATCTTAATGTCAACTGAAATGTATTGTTTGTAGCTGAACTATTATATTACCCGATTTAGACAATGTAGCTTAACCATCTCAAAAAAATATCAACGGGATCACTGATGTTCATATATTCATTCCACTAGTGTAAATAGCTAGAGCAACTATCACTCTTTCATTCAAATAAGGTGTCCATATGACTTGTGGAAGATAAGTTTCTTAAGATTACACAATAAAAATTCAGTGAAGTTAAGTTTTTTTTTTAACAAATTATTCAAAAAATACATGGATAACATGTTGTTTATCTAACTCGCTCTGATCAAATGATAACAGATGTGTTGGATTATTATAAAATACTTTATTAGCACACCACCTGACTTTACAAACATGTCAATTTAATTGTATTTTTAAAGTTACAGTTACACAATATAAATGCATATAACTGTAAAATAGCATTGCAATACTTGAATCTTAGTGGGAGCTAAAGTGTAACCCCCATAGTCTGGACAGTCATAAATGACAATCTGGCCATTTAGGGTCAGCCCACATAAAAATGTTCCCAAGACCATATTTTTTATTAAATAAAAAATAAGTTGTTTATTTCGTGTTAACAATAAACATTTATAATATAAATAGTTATTTTAAATTCTTTGATTCATACTTGTAAGAATAACAAACATCCCTCAATTTGTTTTGCCTCCTTCATGCATTCAAGACATAAATGTCTGTATAGGCATGCCAAGATAGCAGATCCCTAGCTATAAATGGGAATAACGTTAAAATCATTCAGGAGCATCAGATAAATTAATGATACATGTTTCTCTGTGAGGTCTGTGAATAATACACTATCAAACAGAAACAATATATATGCTCTAACATACCTAAATAACACATTAAAATTATCATACTAATTCATGCCAACTAAACAAATAATCAACACTTTCAAATAATAATTCAATTGATACCTCTGCAAGACCTCGTTGTTAGCATCATCTGGTGGTGTGGTGAATATCTCCTCATCCATTTAAGATGTATGCTAGCCTCCTTTTAATTCAAAATAAGGGGGTGTTAATCTAAATGCACACTTACATAACATAATTTGTTTAAGCACGCCTGAAGATGTGACTTCTCATCTATTAATAGGAAGTCCAACAACAATTACCACATCCTGTAGTGTTGATGCATCTTCCTATACCTAAGATGAAATGTGTGTGTCTCACATCTACATCGCTTAATTAATACTGAATCAATTCATGGTCAAGCTTGATATGCTTTAGATAAATGATGTATAAAAAACCAGCCTAGAACACTTACGGTTGAATCTGCTCATGTAGTTTCATCCATATATATGTTTGAAATTAAATTATGGTCTCATCCAACATAATAATTTAAAATATAATTACATAAATATATAAAACCTTTAATGTTAAGTAATGAAAAACATTATTGAAATTAAATATACCTACAATCCTGGTGAAAACATCCTTTGATCGATGTCTATCCTACAATCGTATGACAAAAGTGTCATCGGATCCGATAAACATGTACTGTGACTCAAACTCTCCATGAAAATAGTTATGCTCTTTGTGGATGTCATCGTCATACTCTCCGAGAATATAATTGTTATAATATAGCCACCCAACATAAGAAGAAGATTTGTTTCCTCGTGTGTGTGGCATCCTATGTAAGAGTATCCATGTTTGGTGTGAAATTAGATAAGTTTAATATACTTTCCAAAAATATCCTTATATATTTGACTAAATGTCATACATACATTATCGATTATGATATTTTTTCCTATTATGGATTATGCTATTGCATATGTCACACCTATAATGTGTATGAACCTCTTTTGCATCCATCTTGTTGTGAAAACAAGTAGCCATTTATCTACTAAGCCTAAATTTTAATCTAGATGAGTTTGCTTTAATTTGAGGTTCTGTATAATAACTCCATTCTAACTAGTTTGATAATGATCATTAATAAATTGTATAAGTCTAAGTGATTCTCAGCACAACATGCAAGAATATGTGAATATGAACGTTAAAATGTCTTTTATTTACCACATGTGTATGTTCTATCATTCAATTTCATTGCTCATCTAATTTCTTTTACAACGTTTGGTTTAATAGGGGTGTTCACTTGGAAAACCTATTGTTTGGATTCAAACAATATTGAAGTATGATCTCTTGAGCTATCCCTATTTGTTATCAATTCAACCTGAATTGATAGTAGCTAAATTATCTCACATTGAATAAAATTATTTGTTTCACGTCTTCGTTTGGCCTAATAACTATTACACCTATAAAATATCAATTGTATTAAAGCTTAAACAAGTATTGCACAAGCACCTTTTAGAATATGATTAAATGATTCTGAAAGATTAGTGGTCATATTACCATACCAGTGACCGTAATCATAACATAATGCCTATTTTTCTTTTGGTTCCTATTCAAGCCATTCTTGATATGTTGAGTTCAATTTACATATTTTTTCATATCACAAATTAAATTTGCACCTCAAAGGTTCATAACACATCCTCATCAAATCTTTTTTTTATAGATGGGTCTTTGAATTTATGATTGAAGTTGCTAATAAAATATCGGGCACAATACTGATGGTATCCTTTATGTTCATACCAAATTTATGCTACTCTGTTTTTTATGCTTGTATGTTTATCTAATACTATACATATACATATTTTATCACTGATAATGTATCTTTTTAAGCAAAGAAAAAATTATCTCTAATTAGAATTATTTTCTTCATCAATAATTACAAAAGCAAATATGAATACCTCATTATTTGCATAAAAAACTCCAATCAATAACTTTCCATCATATCACCCATACAAATATGTCTCATCAACACTGATTGGTGATCTATAGTACTTGAAACCTTCAATACAAGCTTCAAATGACAAAAAAAACTCTCCGAAAAACCATCGTTTTATCATCAAGATTTTCTTTTTGTGTCCAATCAACAACTGTTTCGGGATTTAATTTTTTTATTACCAATAACAACTTTGGTAATTTTTTAAAACACTCTTCATATGAACAAAAAAGATGTCCAAGCACTTCTATTTTGTAACTCATGCTTTGCCATATGATATTTTATATTTATAATGCAACTTTATCTCATCTTGTATGCTTGTAATCGTCATTCAAAGTTTATTTATACAAGGGTTGATATAGCATTAGCAATAAAATTTGCATCGAGTTGATGATGGTCTTTTTGGACAAAAGTCAAAACATATGTATATGGCTCTTTTAACTTTGTTATCTCAAATGAATCTAACTTTTTATGATATCCCCTATTCAAATATCACTTACATTCAAGTGTTTGCATACATTGTAATTAAAATAAATATCGAGTTTGACCATTGAACTCAATATTCAACCAAAAGTACATGTGTCATTGCTTAATTACATTAACCAATTTATTTTTACTTCTGAAAAAGGTTGTCAATCAAGTTTCGTTTCACTTGGAATGGTTGGTATATCTTATTTCAGTTCAAGAAACGGAACAAACTAGAACATATTTCACCTCACTCATAATCGTAATTCGTTCCAAAAATTTTGCCCAAATTCCATCCAAAACATTTTGGTTTTGTTCCAGCCAAATAATGTTTTTCATTTTCTTTTTAAAAAAACAATCTATGTTTTTTCTCTAATTTCATCCCTCAACACTTGGTTTATTGGATATTAGACTTTATACTTTATTATGGCTTGCTTTTTTTTTTTATGACCATCTCAGTCTCATTATCTATGTCACGGGTTTAGCAAGTTAACCAGTTAACTTGAGTCTAAGAAATTATCCTGGTCTTATAACCTAAGTCACGGGTCTCACGAATTAACCTAGTAGACTTAGGTCATTTTATTGTGTCTTTTTTATAGATTGATTTTTTTTCAATTTCATCATTCAACAATGGATTTATTGGAAATTGAGCTTCATAATTTATTATTATTTGTTTGTTTGGAGTTATCATGGTCTCATGATTTAGGTCACGGATTTGAAAAGTTAGCCTAGGTTGATCCTAGTTGATCCAATATGTTTTTGTATCAATTGTTTTTTAAAAAACGATGTTGTCTTCATTTTTTTAAGTTAAACTATATTTTTACCAATCATCCAAGTTGTCTTTGGACCCTCCAAGTCGATCTGGTCATATAAGTTCAACTTTTATTTTTTTACTTGTGTTTGAAATTTGAATTCCATAATTTCAAGGTGATTATCTTCGAATTTGAATTGACATTTTGTTTGTTAAATTAATATTTTAAGTCATATATATATATATATATATATATATATATATATATATATATATATATATATATATGTGTGTGTGTGTGTGTAAGAACAATACAACGCTGAAATGGCATGCTGAAACGCTCCAAAACTAAAACATACAATTTCAATTGAAAAAACAGAATGCCAACCGGAATGGAATTGACAATCATGCTTCTAAATGTTTATTCGACCTTCAAATCAGACCCTCTTAATATATGTTTATGATTAAGTGCCCAATCATGAGAAACAACAAAACTCTATCCAGATACATCTCTAAATTTAGAAACATGAGGTATTATTTCATCATTAACATTTACTTTCACATTCGGGTCAAACATCTCATCATCTTTATTGTCACTATGCTTAGAATAGTCAAATTTATATTGATCAACAAATAAATTGTCAAACATAATAGCATGAATTCTTGGTAGCAAATCATCTGATATTAAACTATTTTTACCTTTACTAATTGACTTTTAAATACTGGTAGAATTTGGGATACACAAATATTTAGGTCGACTATTCACATACAATACCATTATGTTCAATCCATTTTGGATAAAAGAATCAATCATTGTCTTAAAATTATCATCACATACAATTGGTGTAACATAATATTGATGTTCACTAATTTGACACCTAAGTTATTTTAACATAAATATCATTATAATTCCAAAAAACTCCATGACAAATAGTTTCTTTTATTTTCTTATATGACATGCCTAAATTCTTATTTAACAAAAAGAACTACTCTCGCCATTACATGTGATACTATTATTTATATCAGAAATAATAATGTCCTTGTAATGACATAATATAAATATGTTTAAGAGATTTTATAATAAAAAAAATTGAATTCTGGTCAATTTTAACTAAATTACATTATCTCAACCCTGATTGGTAAAATTCATAACAAATTCAATCAAATTCCTAAAATTTAAATATAATTTATGATATCAAATTTAATTAATATTTTCATGCTCAAATGCATTAAATCAAACCTAAATTCATAGCAAGTTAAAACAATTCAAAGAAAATATCAAATTCAGCAACTTATCCACAATTCAATGTAATGTGTGATTTCTCATAATTCTACTGCATTAATGTTTTATTGCATGAAATCATCAAGCATAGTTGATAACATTATTATTTGTTTCCAACAATACACACAAAACCTCTAATTCAACGCAATGCATAATTAATTGAAATAATTAATTCATAATTAATTTAACTTATTTTCATAGTCATCTACATCAAATCAACTCTAATTGATGGTATTCATAGCTAATTTATTATTAATTCAAAAGCCTTAAATTCAATCTAAACCCTAAATAATGATTTGATTTCAACTAAACCAAAGATAAATTCATAGCAATGTAATATGTTCACCTTACTTGTAGGACTAGAAATAAGGCTGGGGCATAAGGGGTAAAGGCTGCAACGATGGATTTTAAAGAGAAAAACATCTTAGGATGCTTAAAGACTAACATGAGTTTAATTTTTGAATGTTTTAAGGGCAACAAAGTTTGGTGAGTGTTTTAGGGAGAGGAAGGATATGGACATCAGTTTTTTTTAGAGAAAAGGAGTTACATCTATCTATGCCTTCTACTCCAGGGAGGGGTTTAAATTTCATAACATGTTGCGCTTCTGAAGCGCAACATGTTAAGTTATCGCTTTTATAAAGCGTGATAACTATCTTGTCACGCTTGGGAAGAATGAAAATTACTAAATGTCAGGCTTTAAAAGTGTGACAAGGTGAAAGTGTGCTACTTTGCTAAATCTTTTTCAAATGGTGTTATTTTGCCAAAAAATTTAAATTACCATGCTAATTTAAAAAAAGAATCAAAAGAAGGAATTTTAGGTTGGTCACGTCTAGACTTGATGTCAATTCCTAAATTTTGGATTTTTGGTAATTTTGATTTTATATGTATATAATTTTTTTTAAGAAATTAACAAGAAGAATATTATCGCATGGTGCACCCTTTTAAATAAAAGGGATCCTTTTTATTATAATTATAATTATAATTGTAAAAGATACTAGTAAACCATAATGGTGTTTTCTGTACTGTAACAAATCTATTATTCAAGTTATTGTAGCGCTACAGTTACATTAATATTAGATTGTCTCAAGTACTACAAGGAAACACCTTTTTCATCCTTGATGTTCTATTTACTCATATTTTAGTCCCTAGAGTTTTTGTTCTTTTGTTTTAGTTCTCAAACTTTATTTTCATCACTTTAGGTTCTTGTTTTTTAAGAAGTGAGTGAGAAATTAATTTAAAAATGGTAGAAAAAGAAAATATTTGGTTGGCATCATCGTCGCAATACAAGGCTAAACTTGGTGTCAATCGGTTCTTCTTGAAGAGGGGAGTTCTTCTTAGAGAGTGAAGTATAATAGTGATGGTTTTGTTCATCAACCATACTAGAAAAAATAAATCGGGGCCTGTAAAGTTTTTTAGATTCAGTATGGTTTTTGAGTTTTGAAGTGTTTTTAGAATGTGTTTAGAAAAAGTAGATTATGACCTATAAAATATATTTTCTTTTTCATAATTGAAATCTTTCAAATTCTTACAAACAATTTATTTGAATAAAGAAATTAGTTATAAAAATCGATCCATGGCATTTCACATCCATAAAAGCTAGTGTTAAATTAAAAATTTTACATGAATTCTCTCTCTCTCTCTATTGAATTTCTCTAAAATGTGCTTATAGAAGAGACTCCACTCCCTTTTACTCCTTGTTCTTCACTATGTAATAATTGCCTTACCTTTTCTTGTAAATTAACTTCTCCATGAATTCAATTGCATAACTTTCAAATATTATAGAAAACCTTTACCAAAAATTATTGTCACACATAATCCAATGCTCTTGAAAAATCAAAAGAAAGAGATTAAAATCCGAGAAAGAGTTTGTTTTGAAATCCTAATACCAAAAACAATTGTGCAATGGAATTTAAATTTATTTAAGGCAACAACTCACATGAAAAGGCAAGCAACAAAAACTACAAAATCAAGTATTAGAGTTTTAAAATAACACAAGGAAGGAAAACGAGTGATTTTGATTATGTTTGTTTCATCCAAAATATAAACAGAATGTGAAAAAAATATTGTATGGACCTTTAAAACCCTATTATCAACAATAAAACACATTTTAATCGGTCTAGAAATTCAAAATAAAATATAAAATTATTATTTTTTAAATCCTAATATACTTTTTTTAACAACATTGAATGTGAAAACTAGATCCACTAAGTTTCTATTTGTAGACACCAAAATCAAAGTTAAATGACCTTTGAAAAAGAAAAAGAACAAATATATGTCATCTTGTTCTTTAAAGAGAAAATGTATTGTTTAAAGAGTAGCCATATAGTATTTGTTGTTCTAAGATTAAGGCAATAATAACATAATAACCAACAATATAATTAAAATGCTTAAAATAAATAGGTAAGGAGAGAATTTGTAAACTTGATTTTTAATGTGATTTGTCAAGCCTACATCCACATCTCAAGTACCAAATTGGTCTTAAGTATTGTATTTCTTCACTAGTCCAATTTCAAGAGTACAATTGTCATTTGATGAATTTGCACCAAGCTTTTTACACCACTTGAAGATATTCTCTCTTCAAGATTTTTCTCCTACTTAAAGATATGTCCTCTTCAAGATTTTTCTCCCACATAAAAATATGCCCTCTTCAAGATTGATTTCCTCTTAGTGAAAACATCTCACCAATTCCAAGAGTTTTTACCTAACTATTAAATTTTTATAAAAATGATTTTGTTATTACAATTAACTCTCTCAATAGAGTAGATAATACAATTCAAAGTTCTGATATTTTTATATCTGACAAGATATTAATTAAAGGATTTCAAGGTGTTTGAGTGTAGTTAGTATGTGATTAAATACTCTTGTGTTAAAATATGAAGGTTTAATAGCCCAAATTAAAGTATAACCAAGGATTGATGAATTTGATGTGTTTTTGCACTTGAAATAGCTTGTATATCATATATGTTCATATTCTCTTCTTAATTTTACAATTAGACATGTGTGTGTGTTGCAAAAACTAGTTGTTTATGGCCGTTATAGTTCCACTAAAGCTAAAATGGTTGACCAGTTCAAATTGGTAAAGCGAATCAATTGAATGGTTCCTACAAAATTCTTAGGTGTTCATCATGGATGAACAGGCAGTATACTGGTTTATTTGGTCAAGTCAAACGGTCGATCAATTCATACAGAATTTCAGATTTATCAGTTTTAACCTAGATGAATTCTTAGAAACGTTTTATCAATCCTTTTAAATATATGCATAGTAAAGTGTGTGCATTCATTTTAATTTTGTGCTCTAAAGATAAGATATAAGATTTTACTTAAAGTACTAAAATGAATACTTATTTCCTTAAGTCTTCAATGTGTTTCCTTCTTGGACTTCTTCTTGATTTCTTCGTGAAATCTTTCATGGTTGTTAATATAATGTTTGTATAAACCTATTTAAAACTTATTTTCAATCAAGCATATTATTAGTTCAATTTTCATATTATTATTATCATTAAAAAATATATAAAAAAACATAAATGTATGACCAACAATATTGTGGTCATTAGGAACCCTAACTAGTCAATAAAGATCTATAATACGAGACTGGTTACATTATGCATTGTTAGTTTTGTCATAAATTGCTAGTGGTTTATTGTGTTGTGTTTTTATGATCTATTTATACTATTCGTGACTCTCGCGTTAGTAAATACTCAACTAAAAATACTTCTAATTCTAGTGTTAATAAGTATTGCATGAAGAAAGTCTGATATTCATGGCTTTATTTTCAATGAATATTAAGCTAAAGGTTATTTCTAATTCTAGCATTGGTGGATATTGTTTGAAATTTAATATTCTTAATTCTAAAGTCAGTGAATATTAAAGATAATAGCTCACTGATGATTTCATTTACCTCGAATAACTTTAGTGAGAAATTAGGAAACAAAGTTTTGATTTGAGAGATCTTTTTTTATCCTTAGTTAAATAATCTTTTTTTTTTTGTATGTATTCTTGATGTTTTTTTATTTTTATTAAATAAATGGCATATAAAAAAATGTTATATTTTTTTTTTATATTAAGTGTCTATTTAAGAGTGTGATAAAAATTACTTTTCAAAGTGTTTTTTGCTAAAAAAATATATTAAAATAATTTTATTATTTTTTTTAAATATTTTTAATATTAACACATCAAAACAACAACAAAACACTAATAAAAAAATATTAATTTGAAGCTTTTTAAAAAAATTAAAAAATTTAGAAAAGTACAATCCAACCGCACTCCCAAACAACCTCTAAAAATATTAATGAAAAAAAAAACTTTTATTAATAAATTATTTTATTTTAATGAAATTTTCTTGTAAAATGATTACTCCCATATAATTAAGTTAATAAAATTAATAAGAATTCGTTTTATATTATTATTATTGCTCATGATTCTCAATTTATTATATTTAATATACATATCATAATTAAAATTGATCTTGCTGTTTCAACCTCCACCTCGCGGCGTACTCCTCGGCAATTATCTAAGTAATAGCCA
>Ga0325410_1005935_pt1 | contig 13455 bp, 7 predicted proteins | sample PopdelMetagenome_16_FD_206182 | JGI IMG/M metagenome (GOLD analysis project Ga0325410, IMG submission 206182) | Populus deltoides microbial communities from Bellville, Georgia, United States - Xylem-PdIQD-R3 | ecosystem: Host-associated > Plants > Phyllosphere > Stem > Wood/Secondary xylem... | reverse complement strand
TAAAACTCACTGGTTTCTATGTTAACGCCTTTTTTGGGTGGTAGAGATCTCTCAAACCGCGAATTAGACGGACAAATCCACGCTGAAGGATGATGATAATTCGAAGCAATTATGCTGACCTCAACTAATGGATAACAATCAACTTTATGGAAGCATCCCTGACGTCACCATGGGGAGCTTGCCTTCACTCTACTCTCTGTAAGTGATCCAGTACCATGGTTATTTACTACTACTGCTGTTTATTTTGTTGCAGTCATTTGTCCAAAAATATTCTTTATTTTAAATATACTACAATTTTTAAAACAAAATTAAGATTTTCTATGTAACTCGATTCAAGAATCCCTATAATTGATACTTTTAGCTTCTGCCTCGGATATTCGGTCTTTGGGTATATATATATATATATCCTTTGGGGATGCAATTATTGAGTCCCAGATGCATACTCGAAATTTTGGTGTTCATAGCTACTTGAGTTGTCAGCGTGCATAGTCAGAATATATATATATATATATATATATATACACACAAATCTAACATTTTGTTTTCCTAAAATCACATCTTTTAAATTATATTCCATTAAATAATTGGCCCCTACTGGTAGGCCTAGATATTCCATTAAATTATATTCTATTAAATAATTTTGTTTTCCTAAAATCACATCATTTTTGGTTTTATCCAGCGCTGGTTTCCATGTCGTAAGGAGTCTTGAATTGGGCCCTACTGCTAGGCCTGGATATTTCATAGGTAGGGATCCCGGCTTGACATCTAAGAACAGCAGCCATTCCTGTACTGAATTCCAAATCAAACCACCTAAGGATTCTTTTAATATCCGACAAGCTGTCCCCATGCCCACAGCTAAACGATATCGCGTCATTTAGCTTACCTAAGCATACTGATGTCTTGCAAATAGTTCACCTCTTTTGAAAAGGACATCTCAGTGATATGTCATTTAGCTTCCTGGCAATTAAGGAAATTCAAATTAGTTTTTCAGAGATTATTATCAAGGGTATTATATAATAAAAAAAAATAAAAATTACTATATACTTCCTACTTTAATGTAAATTGCTATGTTACTTGTTTTAAAAATTAAAAACATTTGTTATGCTAAGAGATTGACTAAAGTGATATGTTTTTATCTTAAAACTAAACTAAGAGAGTGGTTTGAAAATGGCCTAATCCCCAATGTGATAATATAGATTGAAATGAATATGAAAAATAGGTCTCCATAGGATTTATCCCAAATTCACTTACTGTATCAAGAAAATATATCTTAAAACAAGTAAACAATCATTCACACACATTCAAACTGGACATAGAAAATTCAAATGATGAATAAATATTTATAAATAATAATTATAATTAAAAAAATAATATTAATGTTTTAAAATATTTACATTTATAATTAAAAACAATATTGTCGTGATTTTCCTGGTTAGATAATGGTTGAATAGTATTTTGGAAGGGTATTGCTGAGGGAATTCCCAAGCTCGCAAATCCAGATTATAGCACTATATGAAAATGAAATTTTATATATAGAAAATAAGCATTAATCGACTCGACTATCCTTAATGCAACATTCGAGGGAAAGCACAAAATTAAAGTCTTCCAATCCTTAGGTCAATTTTGTATAAATAACCAAATAATACAAGACACAATTAAAAGTAAATCTCGTTCTTTAAGAAATGGTGCCATCAAAATTAAATTGCATGGATATGAAAGATTAAGTTTACGTGATACGCAACATCCAATTAATAAAACCCAACAAATGATCTTGTTATCCTAGGTTGATTTATGAATAAAAAGACAATTTATAACAACATAACAAACCACAAATATAAAAATTCCTCATAAAAAAAAGTGAATAGTTGAGAATAATTAGGAGGCTTAATCAATTGGTTAACGAACCTTTTCTATTTATATGTGTAAGGCAATATACAATAGTAATGGTGGTGATTACAACACAAGAGTATGACTATAATATTTTCTATATAGGTACATTCTATAATATGCCCCCTCAAGCTGAGAGTGAAGGATCGACTGAAGCTTGAATTGAAAGGTAGTAAATGGAGCAGTAAGAAGCGGTTTAGTAACAACATTTACAAGTTGATCGTGAGAGGGGATAAAACGAATTTGAATCTCTTTCTTTGCAACCCTATCTCAGACAAAACGATAGTCAACCTCAACATGTTTAGTGCAAGCATGAAACATAGGATTTGCATATGAGTAAGTAGCGCTTAGATTATCACACCAAAATTAGTAGGATTTGCCAATATTTCAAAATTACCCAAAAACATATTTTTTTTCTTTAGTATATGGGATTACAAATTTATACGTAAAATGTCTTTCTGATATTAAAAAAGTAGCTTTTTTTATTGACGTTAAAACAATTATATTTTACCCTATAAGATAAGAACCTCCTTATCTAGAAGGACTTTTCTCTAAAACCTTAAATAAATCAACAAATAAAAAACACAACAATACCTTAGATTTTATCAAATAATCAAACAATGCATGTTACTTTAAATAGAGCGTAATTAGGGTGCTAATATCTTCTCTTTAGGCAACTAGTTCCTGTACCCGATCTCTGAAACTAGTTAAAGTTCTCAATAACTAAAATATTAGATGGTGACTTTCATTCCATCTATACTATGATAAAAGACTAGAATCGTTGTATCCTAATTTTCCTGATTTTTCCAGGATAACAAACCTGAATATATCATCAATAATTATAATCTTTTTGACGTGGGCAGGCCATCACGTGATGGTTTCAGTGAATCCAGTGAGGACTTTGGGGCAGTAGGAGCAGCCGGATCTTACAAAGAAATTTCGATTTATCTAGTGTGACCTACGTACGTACTGTAATTTGAGATCACTTTTATATTGTTGAAAATAAAACGTGTTTATTGCACGTTTTCTACTTTGATAAAAGTACTTCTTAGAAGATATGTATATTATATTGTTCTACTTTCAAGAATTTCGCAGCCAAGACTTTTCATGGGAGAATAGCATAAATAATATATTCTGAATACAAAATGGCTGAGCTATTACTACAAGCGCAGAAGGCTAGCTATAATATTTGAGCTGAAATTTATATCCACATGAAATAAAGTTCTTGTTTGTTTGTTTTTTATACGAAAGTAGATCCAATGAAATTTGTATTACAGAATGCTCTTTACCTGGACTGAACATAAGATGCTGAATTACAGGAACAAAGACTGAACATAATTTTTCTCTGCTTGACAGTGCAAAAGATCGACATAATGGAAAGAAAAGATGCTTAACATAAACAAAGACTTGACCATAAATTTTAAAGATGCATTATTACTTACTTGTCAATGTTCAATTTCTGATTAGACCCAAGAAATGTAGGGTAAGCTATCAGTTTTTGGCTTTATTAAATGCAAAAGATTGACGAAAGATGCTTAACATAAACAAAGACTTGACCATAAATTTTAAAGATGCATTATTACTTACTTCTCAATGTTCAGATTCCATGGGTTCAATCATATACATTATTATTTTTCTGACAACGTACGTCACAAAATCAATTCATTTCATGATGTGTCAAATCATTTAGCAGAGCCGTTGGATGGGCATAGAAAAGTTTTTAATATAAAATTCTCATTCAAATTTAAGTGATAATTCTTTTGTTTTACTACTTAAAAGTTTAGGTACTGTAGAATGATTGTTGTTATTGATTCAAAATCAGAAACTAACTCGAAAAATGGTTTAAATTATGAAATTAATTTGCGAGATATCCCCGTTAATTCAAGTTATTTTAGTTAAAACAGCATTGTTTTATTTTGTTAAAGAAAATATTTTTTCATCAATCCACTTTATTTATCCAGCTTATGGACGAACAATCTGAATAATAATTACCTTTCACTTCATAAATAGTTTATTTTAATTAAAAAACATCTGATTTTTTAAGCAAAAAATATCGGGTTTTTTAATTCTTTTATAGCACATAATTAAGACAAAACAACCAAAATTATTTCCGGCAACCACTAGAATTAATTATGTATCAATCTTGGTTCCAAAAATCAACGTGAAAAGAATGTATTGCAAGTTACTTTTCTCGGGTATTTTGATATTTGAACAGGGACAATTTGGTAATGTGAGGTAATTGATTCAGAGTTAATAACTGTTTGAACGGTAAAACAAACGTCAAACAATATCTTTATAAATAATGTATGTCTTAAGGGAAGCGCATTGCAAGCTAAAGTAGTAATGGCTAAGCTTCATCTTAAGCTCTTTCCTAAGCTTGTTTCCTCTCTTGCCGTTCTTCTTCTTTGTCAATTTGGCTATGTAGTTTGTCAATCAACAGGTTTCTCTGACAGCCGGTTGCCTGCAGATGAAGGTACACACGCACGATATACTTTTCCATCTACATATATATCCTTTTCCTACTATATACAAAAGAAGGAAGAAAATTTGTTTATCTGTTAAATATGAGCTTGTCATTCAATAACTTCTGATCCCTATCCAAGCAGATCCTCTTCTCTTTCAGATGACCCAATTAATAATAAGTTATGAACAAAAAGGGGCATTTTTTTTTGTGGATTTCATGCATGTCGCATTGCAAGCTAAAGTAATGGCTAAGCTTTATCTTAAGCTCTTTCCTAAGCTTGTTTCCTCTCTTGCCGTTCTTCTTCTTTGTCAATTTGGCTATGTAGTCTGTAAAGCAACAAATTTATATGACATGCCTTAATTGCCTGAAGATGAAGGTACACGCGATTTCATGCTTGTTGTTGACAGTTGAATTTGCAGTAGTTCAATTTACATCATTAATGAGATTTTTAATAACAGCCTAATTAATGCATACTACCTGTTTGAATTTTGCTAAAAAAATGATGTTTCATTGTTGAAAACGTTTGGCAGAAAAGGCTTTGGATGACTTGTTGAAAACGTTAGAGTGGGGTTTTCATCCAAATATCTCACGCTCGGCTTGTTCCTCTAATTTTGAATACATCAAATGCGATTGCAACAGAACAGTTTGTCATGTCACTCGCCTGTAAGTTCCTCGTCAACTTCATCCAATTTTCTTTTATTTTTGTAAGGCAATACATCCTCTCTGAAACTCACTGGTTGATATGGTTTCTATGTTAACGCCATTTTTGGGTGGTAGAACGCTCCCAGACCAGGACTTAACTGGACAGATAAATGCTGAAGCCTTGGCTAGTCTCGTTCACCTAAAAGCAATGTGAGTATCATATGACATATATGATGATAATAATTCGAAGTAATTATACTGACTTCAATTCATTGATAACTATCCTATTACCATAACAGTGATTTGTCCAAGAATCAACTTCATGGTAGCATCCCTCTCACCTTGGGGAATTTGCGTTCACTCACCCGTCTGTAAGTGATCCAGTGCCATATATGATCATATACTACTACTACAGCAGTTTGGACAACAAAAGTGACTACTCGATCAACTATATTATTGAAGAATATAGTTACAGCCACTGTATTCATTCATCTAAAATTACCTACTCGACTTGAAAATGACCTAATGTGAGTATCGAAAGATGACATTGATTGAAATGGTTACGAAGAACACTATTTATTTTTAACGGGCCTACGTGGGATTGCATGGATACAGCCCAAATTTACTCATTGTATAAAAAAAATTTATCATAAAACAACAATTATTCACACACATTCAAACTAGACTAGAAGATTCAAATGATAAATAAATATCTATAATTAAAAAATAATATTAATGTCTTAAAATATTTATATTTATAATTAAAAATAATATTGTCACTATGGACGACTCCTATGCTTCGATTATGTTTGACTAGATAACGGTTTGACTAAATAATTGGAATAGTAACCACACAATTAAAGAAGTACAATCCTTGGGTTGATTTTGTATAAACGACAAAAAAATTCAAGACATGATTAAAAATAAATCCTGTTCTTGGAGAAATGATGCCATCAAAATTAAACTGTAGAAACATGAAAAATTTAGTCTTTTATTAATTGATAGGCAAAAGAATAAGACCCGACAACAAATCTTAATTTACTGTGAATGTCTTCACGCTTCCCATATGCATAGCGATCTCCCTGAAAACTTTCTCAATGGCTGTCTGCATAGTTATTTGCAAAGTGCTGCTTAGCTTTTGGATCATATACAATAACTAATTTCAGTTCTCAGTGCGTCTTCATAAAATTTATATTATTGATTCTTATTTGAGTAATAATGAACTTATATGGCAATACATATGCATAGCGATCTCTCCACAAACTTCCTCAATGGCTCCATACCTTCATCCTTGGGGAATTTGTCGTCCCTTCAATATCTGTAAGTATCATGCAATCAGTGCCAGTGAAATTCTTTTTCCATTGCTGATGTAAGTTTTGTGCTCTTATTCTTGTGAGTGTTTATATGTATTTTATTAATATTGACTTTTATTCAGAAACATTCCATGTTCAATTTTTAAAGATTCTCATTTCTTTCCTAATCAAGTAATCAAAACTAAATTTATTATTTCTAATATAGTTAATAGCAAACTATCCATCATCAATTTTTTTTTTTAAAAAAAGGGCACTAACCAAAAAGTTTGACTTGGGTATCGAAAAACATCCATTTTTATATGAATTATAGGAGAACATCTTGGATATTTGGGTTTGATTTTATACCATTGCCGTTCTCTTAAAAAATAATATATAATGGTAAGAAAAGAGCATACAATTTGTAACTTCTGTTATCAAGAGTTCTATGAAATTATAGTCTCGGCATGCATTTTCAGAATATATATATATACAAATCTAACATTTTTGTTTTCTAAAATCACTTCTTTTAAATTATATTCCATTAAATAATAGTTAAGATCTCATTTTCATTCGGAGAATAAAGTGTTTAGGACTACATAATTATATTATAATGGTGAAAATTTGAGTTAAGAACTCAAATTTCCTTCTTTAAATTAAAGAAGAAGTTACTGAATAGACAATTGATAGATTATAGATGTAGTTGTAAAAGTAAAGATTTTTTAATAGAATTTTTGGGGAAACATTTTCAAGTAAAATTAGCTTTGTTAGAAATGAAAATAAAAGCAAGCCGTTTGGGTCTTGATACTTATAAATGTTCATGGCAAGGTGTTAGTGGTATAGTTATTAAATCCGGACCGGACTTGGTGGTCAATCCGGGACTTGATTGACTCGGTTACTGAACCGGTCCGAGTAAGACAAAAGGCCAGAATGAGGAAAAACTCAGCAAAACCCAGTTGAGACTCCTTTTGTTTTTTTCAAATGTGTTTTTTCTCTTTAAGTTAGAGACCCTCTTTTTTTATATATTTTTTAGTTGGTTATTAACCGTTTTTAAATTTTAGTATATAAATACTCAAAGAATGCTTTATTTTTTCAATATGTGATTTGAAGTCTTTTAGTATATATACTATATGTTTACAAGAAAAAATTAAGTCATGTTTTTTCAATGTGAGATAGAAAATATTTTGAAATAATATTTTAAACTTCATTATTTATAACATGTATAATTTATATTCACATTGATTGTTTTTAAAATTTTTCATATAAAAAATTAAAATTTTAAATATTTTTTAATTTTTCCAGGTTAATTCGGATTGACCCGGGTCAACCAGTATAACCCGAGACTTAGCTCTTTAGCTGGGTCAATCTCGGGTCGGGTGTTATAACTATGGTTAATGGTCACAAAAATTAACTTAGCTCCTTGTTTGGCTAATTGCTTAACTGTGTTAATGCTTGTTTGGCTGTCTGCATGGTTATGAGCAAAGAGCTGCTTAGCTTTTGGATCATATATAATAACTAATTTCAGTTCTTAGTTTGTCTTCATAAAATTTAAATTATTGGTTCTTATTTGAGTAATAATAAACTTATATGGTAATACATATGCGTAGCCGTCTCTCGAGAAACTTCCTCAATGACTTCATACCTTCATCTTCGGGGAATTTGTCGTCCCTCGAATATCTGTACGTGTCATCCAATCACATTTTCTTCAGTGTTATATAATGTGAATTAAATTATTTTTTCATTGCTGACGCAAGTATTGTGCTCTTATTCTTGTGGGTGTTTTCAGGAGTTTGTCGTATAATAAGTTATGTGGTCAAATCCCTAAAGAATTGGGCAACCTCTCTAATCTCCTATCTATGTATAGAAACTCGCTCGCTCGCTCTTTCATTCTCCTTGAATTTCCTTTTAACTTATTGAGTTTGGTTTGGTTATTATCTCTTATTTAATTAGGTACTTGGACTTCAATGAACTCACTGGTCAGCTTCCACCAGAACTTGGAAGATTGGGATCTCTTGGATATTTGTAAGTTTCAAAAGAAGAATAATAATGTCAACTTTTGATTGTAATAGGAGAAATAAAACAGAAAAAAGGTGGATTACAATCCTTTTGATTTGTTGTTGTAGAGGGTTGAGCTCCAACAATTTGAGTGGACCACTGCCGGAAAATTATGCCAACTTTAGGGGATTGCAGTGGTTGTAAGTGCAACTCATCATATTCTTTCAACCAACAATCTGTTTAATTATTGTTCCAAGGAAAAGCAACTAACTATGGCTGCAGTAGCGTAGCTGGGAACCGTTTGACCGGTCAAGTACCAAGTTTCATTGCGGATTGGACTGAACTCAATAGGCTGTAAGAAATTACTTCTACTTTCTGTAATTATACACATTTGAATGTAAGCACTATTAGTTGATTGAGCTGATTTCTCAATGCTGAATGTCTACCATTTGATTGAGAAACTGTCGATGATCGATGAATATCGATCATTCAATAATTTGTGTTTTTGTGTATTGAACACAGGTCCCTCTCCGGAAATGATTTTGAAGGAGAGCTTCCTCTTGAACCTCTTTTTAAGATGTCAAATCTCCGATACTTGTAAGTGTTCTATAATTATAACCGGGTTGAAATAAATGCATGTTTTATTCTGGATGGTCTTTCTTCCAGGTTTGTTAGTGATGTAAGAAGCTCCGGTTTCCCAAAAAATGCAAATATGACGAAAATAAGATACCTGTGAGTTTTTCCTTCCTTTTCTTTTCTTTAAAGCTCACACTAAGGGCAAAAGCTCACATGCATAACTAATTTGAGATTTGTAATTGAAAAGGAAAAAAGAAAAGAAAAGAAGAACGCCTGAAACTTCCTTAGTACGGCAAACTTTAACATTGCTAATCGGTCAATGGATGAGGAGTAAGCCAATGAGCTATGGCATGAATTCAAATTGTGGTATAAAGATTAATTTCACATTGAATAATAAAAACCATACACACTTAGAATTATATTTGTCTAGGAGCGTTATTGTTGTAGAATTTGGATTATGACCGGTCTTTTACATAAATATTTTTTTAGGCCTATTTTTCTTTATATGATCTTGAATTTTTTTTATGAGCTATTACATGCAGTGAAGACTAGTTGTATCTGGGATTCAGGTTTGAGAATTTTTTTTAAAATATGTATATATTAATTACGACTATTTATGTATGTGACTCTTAATTAATGATATTCTCAATAGCTATGTACGTGACTCTTAATGATATGGATGCATTGGATAAATCCAAACACCAACTTCTTCAATGGTTTGTGTAGGATGATAAGGAATTGCTCAATAAGTGGTGAAATCCCCCCGTACATTGGTGATTGGTCATCGTTAAAATACCTGTAAGGTTCATTTCCTCTTTTGTAAAGGATTTGTAGTTCTGTCATGGCTATTTTGTTTCATCAGCTCTATAAATGCTCATTGTTTAGGGCCTTTAGGCCATGCGTAGGAAGTGTTGATGATTTTGATTGTGTTTACAGAATCAACTATGCAATAATTTACCATAGCACAACTATATATCAAATATGAAAAAGCTAACGTTTGCTTTCATTTTATTGACCCTGCAGAGACTTGAGCTTTAACAGCTTAACTGGTGGAATACCAGATTCCATGAAAAAGCTGAATTTAAGTAAGATGTATGCAAAAGAGATTCCTTGAACTCGATGTCTTATAATAAGTTCGTTCTGCCACTCTGTTAAAAAGTACACGGATGGTTTTCATACTGGTTTGTTTTGTTTAGGTTTCTTACAGGAAATATGCTTAATGGCACTGTACCTTACTGGGTTCCTCATACCATTGAAGACAAGGCGTATGTTATGGCTTTGTGCTCTTTGCTCAGATGGGTTGTTTTCCCTTTTGTAGATTTCCTCAATAAAATCTTGATATGTAAACAATAATGTTGCAGGGACTTGTCATATAATAATTTTGAAATTCCACGTGATGGTCCGAAGAAAGGAGAAGGAAAGCTGAACATGTAATAACGGCTACTTCATTTTCTTCTTCCTTTTTTTTCACTTGCAAGAATATTATTGTCTATGAAATCCCAACTTCTGATCATTTTGTATCATGTGCACCAACTGCTTGATTGTTGTTTCTACTCAAGCAGTCAACCAAACAGGTATGATAATATCCTCCATATGGTGTCATTAATTTAGAACAAATAATCCTGAGCTATTTCTTACCAATTTTGTTTGCTATTTCTAGGAATTCTATACGTAATTTGATAAAAAAATGTCGGCGAAAACCAAAGTGTAAGTTCTATTGAGAAGCTCTATAATTTTGTGCAGGACAGATTTCCTGTACTGATTATCATTTTTTGCAGACAATTCCTTATATATAAATTGTGGAGGAGGAGAGACAGTTGTTGATGGGAAAGTGTTTGAAGCAGACAGTACAACATCAAATTACAATTTAGCTCCAAGAAAAAATTGGGCTTATTCTTGTTCTGGAGACTTCGGATCGAAAACTTACGATTCCAGTGATTACATAAAAAACGTGGAATGTGAAGTTTGTGATTCTGCTGGGACACAGTTATACAATTCAAGTCGCCTCTGCCCTCTTTCTCTGACATATTACGGCTTCTGTTTATTTAAAGGAAATTACACTGTGAAACTTTACTTCGCTGAAACTGTTTACCAAAGTGATGAAGATTATTCGAATTTAGGGAAACGTGTTTTTGATGTATATATACAGGTAACCGCTATATTTTTCAGCAGCTTCTTTCAATAATTTCCATCGTTCAACATCCACTGTTTGATATAGGGGAAGAGAGCACTAAAGGACTTCAACATAAAAGAAATGGCCAGCGGCACCAATAAGACATGGACTGCAAATTTCACAGCATATGTAGGAGATGATTATCTATTGACTATCGATTTTTTCTGGGCTGGCAAAGGAACTTTCCAGGAGCCAAGTTTTTCCTATGCACCTGCTGCACTGTCTTTAAAGGGACCCCTTGTGTCAGGCATTTCCGTAACTGCAAGTAAAGAGTTGCATTCTCTTAATTTTGTTGAGCAAAGATTTCTGTTACGCTTTATCTGGATAAATAATTATTCTTTCTGTCTTCCACTATTTGTATCCAGACTTCAAAGTTGGCAAGGGACTATCTCCTTCACAAATTGCAGGGATTACTGTAGGTTCAGTATTTGCTTCTGTACTTCTGTCGGCTTACATGTGGAAAATGGGCTGGCAGCAGCAAAGCGATTTGAATGGTACCTCTCTATGCTAATCTAAAATCATTATGCACCATATAAACTTAAGAATTCTTACTTTGATGTTTTCTTCAAATATATATAACTATAGAGGTCCAAGGAGATGAAAAATCTTTAACCCTCAAACAAATAATCGATGCTACTCGAAAATTTAGCCCCAAAATGGAGATTGGCAGGGGACGCTTTGGAATAGTATACGAGGTCAGATTTTCTTTTGTGAAACATTTGTTCCTCAACATGCACTTTTTTCTTTCAGAGTTCTGGTAAATTGATTTCACGTGTATGCAGGCTGAATTGCCGAACAAGAGAAAATTAGCAGTGATGAAGATTTCTCCTCGTAATTCAAAGCAACAAGGAAAAGATGAATTACAAGGGGAAATCTCCAAACTGAAATCTTTGGATCATGAGAATCTTGTTCAATTGTTGGATGGCTATTCTAATAAAGACCTGCTAGTATATGATTATATGCATAAAGGCTCTCTTCACCGTGCGTTGTTTGGTAATACTGCCATCCCAATTTTCATCCTGCTCTTTCGGTCCTCCAGTTTTATCTTTATTTCCACCTAATGCATTGCCTTGTGAAATTCATATAATTGTTGAGAACTATAACACAGGAGTAAATAGAATTCCGTCACTTAATGTTTGTGAGAGCTTCTAATTGTATATTTAAATCTTCTGTTAGTACAAGGATTGTGTACTTGCAAATATCAATAACTTAATATCAATAATCTTGATTTGTAGAACCAGATTCCACGACAAAACTTGATTGGAAAGCTAGATTTGATATCTGTCTGGGAATAGCAAGAGGTTTGACGTATTTGCATGAAGAGAAAAGGATTGTTCATGGAAACATAAATCCTAGTAATATTATGCTTGATGATAACTCTCTTACGGCCAAGTTGTCTGCCTTTGGATTGGCAACGCTTTGTGATGAGGAAGATCCATTTATGACCATCGAAGCAAAAGAGTCGCGGTAAGTATTATGATCATTGATTGACAACTACTTTCATTCTTTAAATTAAGAGCTAATTAACCAATAATTAATCTCCTATTGCAGAGTTTACATGGCACCTGAGTATTCAATGGGAAAAGCAATAGATACTGTTAAAGCTGATGTTTACAGTTTCGGAGTTGTCCTACTCGAAATAGTTAGCGGGACAGTTAGTGCAGAATATACACCCAATCAAGAAGAAGCTAAGTTTCTTCTGGATAAAGTAAGTGTATCTGACAGGATAAACCCTCTTAGTTTTTTTTTTTTTGTAGTTATTATCAAACCAAACATGTTCTGTCAATATTAGATGACTTGTGAATTCTACAGAAAAAATTTATAATAGAAAAGTATGTTATTATTTAATAATTTGAAATATATGTTATACTCAACTCAAGCAAGATTTATATAATCATATAACAAGAAACATAAAAAAAATAGAATAAAATAAAATAAATTATAGAAAAATATTTTTGATTAGATGATTAAATTTATTTCTTGATTACCTTGAGCTGTTCAATTCCTTGATCTTTTTTTTTATTGATTATTTTCTTAACACCCCCCTCAAACTCATGATAATTTTATTTTTCTTGAGTTTGACATACACAATTTCTATTGTCATTGTATGCTTATCTTTAATAATTGTATTTTTTTAAACATAGCTATTATTAGTTTTTTTTATTCTCTTATGATTGTTGCTATACTTCTCTAGCCAAACATTTCTTTTCAAAATTTGGTTTTTCAAGTGCTTATTTTATTTTGACTCACTCTTTGTCAAACTAATATATTCTTATCATGGCTCCTTAGCTATTTTCTATCTCTTTTGTTAGGAAGAACTATCTCTTTTTTTTTTTTTTAATAGGTGGTCTCTTTTATACTATCTCTTGTGCAAAAACATATCAGCTTTGCACTAAGTCTCTCTTCTATTTTTTTTTTTTTTTTTGTTT
>Ga0325410_1005931_pt1 | contig 13460 bp, 4 predicted proteins | sample PopdelMetagenome_16_FD_206182 | JGI IMG/M metagenome (GOLD analysis project Ga0325410, IMG submission 206182) | Populus deltoides microbial communities from Bellville, Georgia, United States - Xylem-PdIQD-R3 | ecosystem: Host-associated > Plants > Phyllosphere > Stem > Wood/Secondary xylem... | reverse complement strand
TAAGTTCATGGGCAAACTTGCTGGATAAGGGAACCATTATGTTCATTGAAAACATGAGGGAAACTGTCCACTGCTTGTTAGAAATTAGAGTGATAGTTTTCTTGTAATTACTCTATAAATAAATTGTAATGTTCTGCTATGTATTATGCAAGTTTTGTGAACAGCACACACACAATCAGGTGTGTGTATATCCTATTGTTGAGTTAGTAAAATGTTGGAAATTTTTCTATAATTGTTGTGCACAACTTTATTTTTTTTTCTTGTGTGATTCTTGCTTGCTAGTGACATGTTAAGTCTGGGGAGAATTTTTTTGATGAGTAAAACACTTAATTAAAAGCAAACATAAGCAAAACAAAGAGGAAAAACTAAGACCCTGTTTGTTTTTGTGGTTGAAAAGTATTTTTGTAAAAAAATTAATTTTTTTTAATTCAAATTAATTTTTTAGGGTATTTCTAGATTGTTTTGATATGTTAATATCAATAATTGTTATTTTTTTATATAAAAAAATAACAATTATTAATCTAATTCTAACTAGACTAAAAATAACAATTATTAAAATAAAAAAATAACAATTATTAAAATACTAACAGCTCTAATTCTAACTAGACTACCAAACCAGTGCTGAAATTTGAGCGAAAAATTTGCCCATGTGACATGAGGCATGGTGAAAAAGGCAGCACGAGTTGGTATGTAAATGGCACAAGGGCATAGCTTACAATGGGCAGGGAGAGAGGTCCACATACTGTGTCACCAGCACCCACCATCCTTACCATATACCCTTTTCCTCTCTCAAAAAACACCACATCCTCCTCTTCTCTAGAGAGAAAAGGAGAGACTAGATCCTCTCTATTTATCTTTTCCATTTTTAGCCGACAAAAAAAGAAGTAACCTAAACTAAATTATAAAATCAATCTGTCTCTGTAAATTAAAATCTAATTAATTAACTGTTATTAACGATGGGAAAGAAGAGGAAATCTATAGCAACAAGCCTGGACGAGGTGGATCGGACCATGTACGCGTCGTTTTGCAGTGCTGCGAACTCTTTGTCCCAGCTTTATACACAGTCTATGAACCACCAAAAACTCTCCTTCCAAGCCGGTGAACGTCAAGGCCTTGTAAGATTCCCTCGTCATCTCTTTGCTTTAAAGAATACCAGCTTGCTCTTTGTGTATATGTGTTCCTTGTGGGGTTGTTCTTCTTTGTGGAAAAGTTATTGTTTTTAAATCAATCAAGCTTGTGTCTCTTTGTTGTCCTTTTATTGGGTCACTGAATTTGGTTTTTTTTATTTTTATTGTTGTTAGTCTAGTTTAAAGGTTACCCGTTTCGATTTTTGTTGTAAACTTAAATGGGCTGTTTGATTCTGGGTTAATTGTAAAGTTTAATGGCTAGATAGATACATTATGCGGTTTTGTTAATGGATTCACATTGAATTTATGATATGGTATTTTAGTTTTTGTTAATTGTTGTTGGAAATTATCATTACAATTGAACTAGGCACTTTGCCTTTTCACTTGTTTCTGATTGGCTTGTGCTTTGAATAAATTGGCATTGTAATTCGACTGTTGAAGAGGTAGATTGATCAAAGCATCAAATTTTTTTTCTACCATTCCCATTTAAGGAAGCAAGCGGGATGTGGGTATTTGACTAGTTGGATGCTTTGTGTGGGGGAGAAACAATATAATCTTGACTGAAATAAAGTTTTAATCTTTTAGGGGCTTAACTTTTAAATTGGAGTTGTTGGAGTGTTTTTGCTCTTGGTTATGAATTTGCTCATCTGTGCTATGAGATTCTTTTTCCTCTTTGGAGAAATTGCTGATGGCTGTGAAGCACTTATAACTACGAGAGGTTTGTCTGAACCTACAAGTAAGCTTGGAAAGTCCTGATGGTTTTAATTTTAAATGGAGATACAAGAGCATAATTAGCCTAATTGGCGGTGGAGGAACTCACCTTTGTTTCCAAGTTGTGGCGTTGCGTGATACTTTGATATTGAGAAAGTGCTGTTTTGAAATTTGATATCTATGAGTGAGAGACATGAAATAGTTCAATACTTTGATAAGAAAATAGATAGTTTTTATGGAGTTTGTTTTCTAATTAATTAAGAGGGTGAGGCAGCTAGAACACCAGCATAAGACTAGAGTAAAAAACACATTCCTATAATTTTGGATCAATGGGTGTCAAAGAATAGACTTTTCAGTACTCTGAAAGATAAAAGGAAAGCAGGTCTCGTTGGTCTGGAACTTGTCTGTTTTGGGAAGATTGGAGAAGCTTAAAAATGGAGTTGTTATAGATTGTCTTCGGCCCAAAGATTGGACATTTTTTCGCATAGTCTTGGATGATAGCTACTCGTTGATTGTTGGCAGTGGGCAAAAAATTATGGAAGAGCTAGAAAAGAAAATGTGGACTGTAATTTATGTGTGATGAAGCTTACTGGCAGTATAAGTTAACAGTATCAAAGAAATACAAATATTTGAAATTGAAACAAATCTTTGTTATAGTTTTCATTTTGTACTTTTCCTTTTTAAGCATTTAAGGTGCAACCTTTCTATTTTTCATGTGGAAGTTTAAAATCTTTTTCCTATAGTGAAATCTTGAGGCTGGATAATACTAAGTTCAGGGAACGGGATCACCTACACCAATTAGATTAAGCACCAACTTAGAGGAGTATTATGGATTTATCAGAAAAGCCATTAAAGGTGGTCCTTCTTTGCATTGATCATTTGTAGGTGTTCTGTGTTGATTCTAGTCTGACACTATGATCACTAACTTTTTCCCAAGATTTCACACATCTTTTATCACTGCACTGTCTTGTGTCTGAAGCTGTTTCCTTACGTCTCATCTATCTTTTAAGTTGTGGAGCATGAGCCCTTGAACCGATTTTTGTCAGTTTTATTCACATAACTCATTCAGTCCAGAAATGCTTTTGGCATAAGTGAGACATTTACTAGGAATATCAACAGTGAACAAGCTATGAAGTAATCTAGAGATGTTTATTCCTTATTGAGAGTGATTAGGGAGCTTGGTGGTGGTGGTGGTTCCAAACTAAGAAGTTTTGCTGTGTTTGAGATTAGCTCAGAGTGTTTCATGTTAAACTGTAAGGATTAAACATATTGGTTGGTTGTGAAAATGATTTGTAGGGCAATTGTATGGTCAGTTTTGGTTTTGCATTCAAACCTGTTTTGTTCTTTTCAACTTTAAGATAATATATTCAGCTCAGCATGGTATTTAACCAATTAAATGCCTATAACATTAAGAACAATTATCTTCTTTTCCAAACTAGCCTACTGCTCTTTTCCCACATGCAGAGTTGAAAATACAGTGGGATAGAGATTCTCTAAAATGAAGATTAAACAAATTCTATACCATTACCTATACCTGCACACTACAAACTACAAACTACACACTACACACTACACACTCACTCAGTGCCAATAAAACTTTTCTCTTATTAGAGTCAATGGAATAACCCAGAACACATGTTCTTGATGATGCTCTTGTTCTTTTGATGCTTTTAAATTGGAAGGTTGTTGCTTGGTGAATGCCATTTAAGCTGTCGCATTAAATATATCTTCCCAATCAGACTTTATCTACTGACCCTTGTTAATGTCTTGCAAGCTTAGTTCTCTTGTTGAATGATGTTTTTCTGATATAGCCTTCTCGCATTGTTTTCAGGAAAAACTTTATCAATGGATTTGGAGACAACAAGAGGGAGGTTCTCGAGTGGCAACGGTTGATATAATCAATTACATACAGGTTGGTATCAGTTATTACTTTTTGCCTGATTTATTGCAATTGACCATTTGTGCGTATACTGACATATCCAACATGCACAAATGCTTGCTTCCTGTGCTTGTGTAAATGATATTGGCCTTATCTCTGAAACAACAGTTAGATTATGAGATATCTGTTTAAAAATTTGAGTGATAGTCTTCCTGAAATTCATTGTTCATTATGATACTGAGAACATCTTCATGTACAACATGGTAATTTTACATCTACATTAGCACATGAAGATGAACTTTGTCATTGAGTGTCTAAGATGTGTCTGACAACCGTCTTTCAATTTTTTCTGTGTCTCAGTATAGGAGATCTAGCTATTATACGGGCTATTCTATAAGTAGTATGAGGCCAACAATAACAATAAATAAAATGTGATGCACCAAAATATTAATTTGTCTTATAAGAGAACCTTAAATCCTCTAATTTTTTTTCCTGTTCCAGAAGATAGCTCTCCTTAACACTGCTGGATACAGTGCTGCATTACCAAATAACAAAATGTCTGGAAAAATTCATTAAAAACAGGGATATTGTGAATGCAATAAGTTTTTGTTGCAATTGGCATTCAAAAAACGTATTGTTTATTTTGTAGAGCTAATAGTGCATCTAATGAGTTGGTTATCTTTTCCGATGGAAGACACTTGAAAGCCATGATGATTGCATGTTAAAGAGAAACTTATATGCTGCATCATATTTTCCCAGTTTGAAACATCAGAAGGAATTTGAAGTATTGGTTTGCATTTAATCTGGAATGTGATTTACCTGTTTTAAAATATCTCAGGACTATAATCTTGCTACTTCGGAGGAGATTGGAGTTTGGGTTTCGATCTAGGTGTGAGACTCTTAGGCATGCACAAGGCTAGAGGCTTTATTTGCCAAGGCTGCATATAACATAATTTTATTAATTTAATGTCAATTAAAAAATTAATCATGCTCCAGCCACTTGAAACACTGTAAAACTTTTTTTATTTGAGCTTTGTTTGCAAACACTGCATAAAAGAGGATTTGATTAACTCGATTGTCAATTAATATTAATTGCATTCCAGTCACCTGAAAATGTAAAACCTTCTTTTTCGAGCACTGGTGTAACAGAGACGTTTCTTTACACAGCTATCCAATGAATATTGGTGTATGTCTAATAGGCTTATCTTTTTGTTTTTCTGGTTTTATGTTCTTTTTTTGGATGCACATGTGTGTGTGACTGGGTGTTATGAGTGACTAAGACAGTTCTCTGTTGGCTATTTAACTATCCATGTTTATTGTTTAGTTGAGATCTTAAATGAAGTGGATTCTCTTGTATGTTATTGATAATAACTTGATTTTATTTAAAATTGAGAAATGCTATGGTCTTGACGCAGAATGAACTGGACTATTGTGGAGAAGAACCATCAATGTCCCCTAGAACGCCACATCAACATCAGACTTCCCAACCTATTCCATTCACAAATTCCACCTTTCTGGTTTCTTCAGGTTCATCTGGCCTAACCGCTACTGCTCAGGGCACTCGTTCTGAACACTGTGATCAACAACCCAAGAATACAGTTTTCTCAAATGCTTTGTCGAGCCCCATTCGCCGGAGTCTCCAGAACTATCACATTACTCAGGGAGGTTACTGTCCACAAGGTGGCTCACCCTCAGGAAATGGAACCCGCAACAATGAGCCCAACTTTCTTCAACACCATAACAGGGATCCCAATCCTCCCAGTTCCAATGATTCCTCTATGGACATCTAAGATAGCAGGTCCCGCAAGCTTCTTTCCATGTTTTGGTTAAGGGACTTGGATGGCTGTTGCAGTTATGTTGCTGTTTTGGTTGTTGCAGTTCTCTTCAGGAAGAAAGCAGATGGAAATGGTGACTCCATTCTAGAATAATCACATGATGCTGTTAAACTTGTTGAAGCGTGTGAAGAAGGAAAGCATAGTGGTGAGTTCTTATGGAGCAGAATGCTTATACTATGAGCACCATAACCTATCATTTTATCTTTTTTGTTGTTTTTTTAAATGGTTAATTTGGTTTATGTCATACGTAAAGTGCTTTGTTGAATTGGTCACACTACTTATAAATTGGTATTAGCTGTTGCATTGTCTTATATTGTTTTGTTCTGCATGATGTTCTGGTTTACCAGGATGTGTTTTCTGATGATCATTTCGCAAGTGTAGTTTTCACTTTTGATATGTGCTTTCCATGATTTTGCTTCAGTATGTGTTATCCTGCTGAAGTTTAAATTAAAATGCTAAGAAGATAGTTTAAAGCATTGATACCATCAAGGAGTTACATAGGAAAGGGAAAAACAATGTTATGAATCATTCGTTTGTGCAATGCTAGATTGCTTCAAGTAGTTGAAAATCTTCAGATGAAAGAAAGAATCTAGCTTGAAAAGGTCCCTGATCATATATTCTACATGGCATTAACTGGTTTTACACTGCATTTTTTCACGACATTCCCTATTGCACCAGACATAAAATCAACTGGTTTGATTGTTCCTTGGATTATGAGATTTCCCTTGAGCCTTGCCCATTCTTTCATGCCTTCAACACCAGCATTACAAGGTGCGCAAGATACCTTGCACCGCACCTTAATTATTAGAATTGCCAATTATTGTAAACGAGAACTAGTTGAAGTGTATAGCGAGTCCCCAACGTAAATAGCTCAAAACTTCTATAATGCTGAATTGTATTTTGTACCATCCCCCCAGAAACAAACTAACAAAGAAACAAATAACGTAGCAGAAGATGTGAACCTTCTGATTGCTGCCAGAGTAGCAGCTCAGCTGCTGGAACAGGGTGTCAGGCGCGATTTGTAATCTTATATCAGACAATGATCATGGGGGTCCAAATCCCAATCCCACATGCTCAGGTCTCTCCTTGCTTTGGATTGGCTAGAAATGAATATGCAGCTTACCTATCAGCATTACTCACTCCCGCACTTAGTTCTTGCATTAAGAGAATCCCATTCAACTTGCTAACCTTCCATTAAAAAATGATTGATGTTTCTGTTTCCTCAATCTAGTTTTATTTTTTTCTCTGTAATTCCTGGATTCCTCTGCAGTTGATAAAGGTATTGGTGGTTATATGACCCACAACTCGTCTTTTTTCGCCAAAAGCACATTTACGAATCACTTTTAAGACTTCAATTTGATCTAAACATTTGGGAAGATAGATGAAGAGAAAGAAATGCAACGCCACCACTTTTAGACCACTCCCTCAATCATTGATCCAATGAGATTGGCTTAAAAGTTTATTGTAGGGTTTACACTGCAATTAGCATCCTGGTCTAGAATTATGCTTTTGAGTGAGTGCATAGGTGACAAACACGCGTAACCTATCGAGTTCATCATATTCCAACTCTAGGCGCTAACCGCGTCCATTATCTAAATTATGAAATCTAGATTTAATGTTTATATTCACAATCGATAAGAATCGGTTTTAGGGCATTTCTTTTGTGTATAAAAACAGGAGCAAAACCTTTTGACAATACAGAGAAAGGAGTCTGGTCAAATACTCTAGGTTTATGGATGTCTTGACCTTAAAGAAAAGAACCTACAAAAAGAATACCATGGCCGCTGTCATACAAGAAAGTGGGGAACAAGAAGCTCAAAGAGTGCCTCGGTGAAGATTATCGGAAAACTCCGGGCCACAAGTTTCTCCTCCTGCTTTCCATAGAAAGATTTATCGATTAAATTCATCTTTTGACTGGAATTATAAGAAAGAATAGATTGTGGAGAACTCCATCTTTGACTAATCTGATTCAAGTTGGGATATTTTCCTTGTCGAATGCGTGTGGCCCAGAGACACTGACCCTTTATAGTCCAAATTGAATGAATGTTTGGCGTTAAAACAAAATTAATGAATAGATAATTCATATGATTGAAAATTGTATTTGCAGAACAACCACTAGAGAGAATTAATGAAGACATCTTGGAATGGCAAGAGAAACCACTACCATTGCTGTGTGGCCTATTATTGACGATTTAAGGCCCTAGTTCTCGACACACAAAATCTAGGGATGATCTAATCCAAGGAGACATCCAAGTTTGGGAAGACAAACGAGGCCAGCGAGTTGTTCATAATTACTAATGTCCTCTCCAAAAGACTAAAAATCTTGTCCCCAACACGAGAAGGAAAAACCAGTAAAATTATTGTAGAAACAGACCTCTGCATAGTGGAGTGGAATCTAAATGATTGGCCAAAGCTTTTTACAGGGTGTTTTAGCCTCCTATACGGGAAGTTTTAACACGAGGCTCATTAATTTACTGCTTTGTTTGTTTCCTTTCTGACCCATTGCTCTCAGCAGCATGACAGGCTGCACACTTCCCTTTCACAGGAATTCAGCATTTCTTTGGAAGTTTCAAGTTAACTTCCGATAAAGCTGGTGGTCCTCATCCATGCATTAAAGTGACAATGTTCTTGCCTCGAGAGTTGGCGGTGCTGCTTCTTGCACGACCCACTGGACCTTTCTTATTTCTGGTAACCATAAGCGTTAGAGCTATTAGGGTGCCACCGGGACCATTAAATTATTAAATCCTTGAAGCTGAGACGACTGCATGTGATCAATTACTTGCGCCGGCTGCTATATGTATATATGTGCTAGCCAGCACACGTTTTCAATGGCTTTCTTCTGTTGTAACCTAACCTACTTGTAAGAAATAGGATACACTGAAAAGAGGAAGATCTACTAGCCAAATAATAATATAAAAAAATATAATTTTAAAGGGTCTAGCTTAATTGATAAGGTGTTGAGTTTGTTATCAAAAGTTACAAATTTTATGACCACTGGAGATTTATATTGTCGTTAATTTCAGGTCTTAAAAAATTAATCGAGGTACGTGTAAGTTAATCTAGATATCTACGGTTAACAAAAAAAAAAAAAAAACATGTATAAATAAAATTATCCATGGACCTGAATGCAGTGTTATAAAATCCAATCAAAAACTCAACAATTCCACTACCTAATTGAATTAATTTAAAAAATTGCATTTCAAGGAATCCAATCAAATCAATTTAGTTGAACCAACAAGTAACTCGTTGTTTTATCTCTTAAAATAAAAACATGGGAAAATCACCCTTCACATTGTCAGTTGTCAACCTGAGGATGGAGGAGAAGTCTTTCACAAAGAAATCTCAAAATCGTTATTCCAAAGCTGTTGGACTTATTTGAAATAGATTTATAGGGTTTTTTTTTTTTTTTCAATTACTGATGAACTCACCTAACAGGATAAAGGGCTTGCCGAACAACATGCCAATATTGTTGTTTACTGCGTATAATATATCTAGTCACTTAAAATTTGGTGAGATTGTTGTTGAAGATGGTGGTTGGTGAGAGATGAAAGAAAATGGAAGATTATGACGAGGTTTGGTGTGGAGGGGAAGAAGATGGAGAAAGTTTTTTTAAAAAATTTATTGAATAAAAAATATAAATGCTTTTTCGTTATTAAATGAAAACAATCTTGTAAATAATTATATATTTATTATTGATTTTTTAAAAAATAATATTAAGTATTAGAACGTATATAAAATTGTAGTAATTTCTCAAATTATAACGGGTAATCATAAAATAAATTAAATTAATGAAGGGTAATTTCCTCTAATATATTATAGCTCGTGATACTTAAAGTTAGAATTTTTATCTTTGAAGTTATATATTTATTACTATAGTTTTGAAACCCGGCCCGACCTAGTGGGTCGACCAGGGACCCGGGGCTAGAACCGGGTCGGGTTGAAAAAAAATAGAGAAAGAAAAAACCCGGTGTAACCCGATTGACTCGGCAGGTTGATCCGGTGACCCGGTTGACCTGGTCAAAAACCCGGTTACAACCCGTTGACTTTTTTTTTACTAAAACAACTTCATTTTGATTTATATAAAAAAATTGACTCGGGTGACATGGTAGCCCAGTCAAAACCCAAAATCCGGATCTTAAACCGGACCGAGTATAAAAAAAAACTATGCTTATTACCTCGTAAGTCTTATTTTATGCTTCTAACATAGGATAGATGTGTGTAAATAAAGAACCAATTGGCTTCCTTGATCAAATCTAGGGGTGCATTTATCACCATTGCATCTCTTTTTTCTTCCAATGCAATGACTCTTTTTTTTAAAAAAAAAAACTTTATAATCACATCGTTTTTGTAGACTCGTGAATACTAATGCAATAAGCTTCGGAAGTCTTGTCTATCCAGTCATTCTGACCAGTAACCTTTTTTTTCCTTGTCGTGTCCGCCTCAGCACCGAATTCGGACAAATAGCTCATAAGTAGCTCGATAGTGCAAGAGTTTGTCCATACCGTTAGTTTTTGATGACTATGGGACCATCCAAAATTGACAGATTCAAACAATTTATTATCAGTTTTTAATTGAAAAAAAAAACAATTTACCATTTCCTGGTCTTATGTTTTGGGAAGTAAATTGATCTTCAAGAGACTTGAAGGGGCGGCGATTTTGCCATACCAACCATTTATAAAGGCATCTCACGAGTTGCATTTTAAAATCTTGAGGCCACAGGAGGTGTGCCGATGTGGAAAAATCACCCTCCAGCCCGAAGTAACCATTGTAAGATCTTCACAGTAGTTATATTTATAATAATTTTTATATACTGACATTAAAATATTCTTCTTTGATAGAGTTTTCAGATCATCAAATATTTCATTGAAAAAAAATACCATCAAATATTTGAATTAATGCATTTCATCACAAAAATTAAACTCCATATATATTGAACTTCTTATTGAATAATAATAATAATAATAAAAGTTTACATTTTAGGTATAGGTAAGATCCAAGATTTTTTTTTTTTTTTTTTTACCAAAAGAAGAAGAAGAATAAGAAGCTGAGTGAGTGCTTGAGAGAAGATATGAAAACATGTAGTGTTGTTGCTAATTAGTATATACTAGATTATTAGTATATGCTATGGTGCAAGTCAGATCAGATTTTAAAACGATAATATATTAGATTGGTTTAAGTCAACTTGGGTTAACCTATTTATCTACATGCCAGGAAATGAGACCATGTTAACCTCATTGAAAATAAATCAAAATAAATTATGAAACTTAATTTATAATAAATCTAATGTTGAAAGATAAAATTGAAAAAAATAATCAATTAAAGAAAAGAAAAAAAACATTAACCCAAGTCAACCCGAGTTAACCTGTTAAACCTGCAATTCAGGTCATGACACCATGATAACCTAATAGAAATAAAATTGAAATAAATTATGAAGCCATAAATGTGTGACCACTTTCTATCCAAACACTCAAAAACTCTCATTCCTGAGCATATTGAATTTTGAAACATCATTAATTGGTGTTGTTTATGAGGACTAAAAAAAAAATGACTTGGAAAGTTTTCCATCTCAATGATTTCCTAGTCCCTTTAGATATCGTTCTCATAGACATGGAGTTTTCCAAATAAATAGTCACTCTAGACATGATCTTTCTAGCCACTGTGAGATTGAAGTTAGCTATTAATTCCGTCATTTCATGCCAGAATTCTCCAGCTCCCTAGAGCTTATTAGATAACGGTCGAGAAGAAGCATAACTAGTAGATACTTCTAAGATAAGGTCTATGGTCCTTATAGATAAAAGATCATATTTATCTAGACGAGTCTTGCACAATCTATCCATAAGGATTACATCTTTACAAAGATAAATTTGGACAACTATGATGGTCTCATGGATTCTGAGAATATGTCCAAAACATGCGTAGCAACCTAGAGTTGGTCATCCAAAACAATGATGTTATGTGCAAGATTCTCCCTATAATTTTCAGAAGGTCAGCACAAGCCTGATATAACAACCTAGAGTTCGGCTCTATCATGAGTTTTAAAGACCTCTATGTTAAACTTGTGTCATAGTTTAACACTAGTACACTCGTTAAGAAGAGCTCTATTAAAATTTTCAGCGTTAATCAATCAAGAGAAGAATCCATTAGGGTATATTTGAAGAGGTTCAACAAAGAAATGCTTCATGTGGAAGTAGTGATTAAGCATTTTGATAAGTGGAGTAAAGAAATGTTTTTTTTTATGGAAGGATTTGTATGCTCTACCAAATAGAAGCTTGTGGAAGGTAAAACAAGTTATAAAAAACCACATACGAGTAGAGGTCAATATATTGAGGCATGAACCTACTTGTTTCTACTAGTAGGATAAGGATGAGGATGAGGATGAGAAACCTTTCAAATGGAATCTCTCTCACAATAAGGATAATAATTTAAAGAAAGGTCAGAAAAGACTAATAAGGAAGTGCATATAATACCTTGAGATAAGATATATGTTTCTCTTGAATGCCACCCTCAAGGGAAAATAATTTGTTCAATATCCACCTTATATGGTATTGCCACTATACATACGCATCTCCAAGAAGTTTTGCTTGTTCTACAAGGATAAAAAAAAATGACATAGAGGATTGCTTTACACTAAAGAAAGATATTGAAAGGTTGATAGCCAAAGGTTATCTAAAGCACCTTGTCAAAGGGCATGCCCATATGGAAAGTGATAGAAAAGACCCTAGCCAACCTATCCAAGCCCTATCTAAGATTCAGGGAGATACTTTTAATGGCAAGAGAAAGTATAAAAAATAAGTCCTTACAACAACTTATCAACAGAATTCATGGTATGAGCTAATAACTTTTACTCTAAAAGATGGAGAGGGGGCGACTTATTCCCATGAGGACGCACTGGTAATTTCTATAGTTTTAGCCAATCATAAAGTCCATGGGGGTATTGGTAGATAATAGAAGCTCGATTAACATCTTGTCCAGAGAAGTGATGCCCTAAATAAGGATAGATCCCTCAAGAATGACTCATGTAAAAACCTATTTGATTGGGATTGAAGAGTTAGAAATGTCAATGCATGGTGCTTTGGAGATCCCATTCACAATAGACATGTACCTTAATGCTTTACCTTTCAACAAACCTTTATGATGATAGATATGATTCTGGCTTATAATAGGAATACCTCTCTTACATAAGATTAATGCATTCAAAAGCACATGACATTTGATCTTGAAATTCCTTACTCTAAAAAGGTGGCTATTATGAGAAGAAGCTAAAGAGTCTCAAGGTATTATCCCTTTGTACGTCTGAAAGACAAGAGGTCTTTGGTCTTGGATCACACAAAGTCTTTGAAAGAGAGGGTAAAGGTCAAAATTGAGGCCATATAGCATTTGAAATAAGTATTTTTAAGGCAATAAAAGGAGGTTGTTACCAAGATAGGCTCCATCTTGGAATCACCTCAATAGAAATTACTGACAGATTTCCTCCTCACTTATAAGACCAATTTTGCTTTTAACAATTCAGATTTGTCAAGGATCGATCTAAAGATAGCTACTTATAGATTTCAAATTGGTCCAAATTGAGAAGAAGAGAAGCTTTACGGGGGAAATAGTAGGAAATAACTGTAGAAGTGGATAAATTATTAGCTGTTGGGTTCATTTATGAGGTCATGTATCTGAATCGGTTGACTAAATGATCACAATGAAGAAAGACACTGAAAAATAGAGGATGTGTGTACACTTTACTGACCCAAACAAGACCTGTCTAAATAATAGTTTTCATCTCCAAAAAATTGATAAATTAGTGGATTCTACGGTTGACTTTGAGTTTTTAAGCTCATTGAATATTAATTCAGGGTACCATCAAATCTTTATGTATCTAAAAATTAAAGAGAAGACTTCTTTCATTATAGAAGAAAGAAC
>Ga0325410_1005930_pt1 | contig 13461 bp, 17 predicted proteins | sample PopdelMetagenome_16_FD_206182 | JGI IMG/M metagenome (GOLD analysis project Ga0325410, IMG submission 206182) | Populus deltoides microbial communities from Bellville, Georgia, United States - Xylem-PdIQD-R3 | ecosystem: Host-associated > Plants > Phyllosphere > Stem > Wood/Secondary xylem... | reverse complement strand
AAACTGCAGTCTCCACATACTGCCAATTACACTACTTCTTTGGCTCCATCGAATGCCAAATGGCTTTTGATTCCACTGCTTCTCATAATATTACGTCTGATTTGGCTAATCTCTCCATTCATTCTGAATATAATGGCCAAGATGAGGTGGTTCTTAGAGATGGTACAGGTTTACATGTTGCTAATATTGGTTCCACTACTGTTTCCTCCACTTCTCGCTCTTTTATTTTAAAAGAAACCCTGCATGTGCCCTTTATTCATAAAAAACTTGATCTCAGTTCACAATTTTACTCATAATAACAATGTTGTTGTTGAATTTCACCTTTTTTTAACCTTGTGAAAGATCCGATAATGGGAGCGGTGCTCATGCACTATAGGTGTGAAGAAGGTGTTTATCATGTAGAACTATGTCCTTCCTCATCTCAAGCTCATGCCATCATATTGGCTGGCACTCGGGCCTTCTTTGATCGTTGGCATCATAGGCTGGGTCACCCCAGTTCCAAACTTTTGTCCTCTCTTCTTCGTAGTTATAACTTACTTGTGTTCCCCTTTAAGTCTTTATTGTTCTGTGTTTTGTGTTAGTGCAATAAGTATTGCTAATTCTTTCCCATGTATAACAAGTCAGATGTGTCTTCTATTTTTGTTTACTTTACCACTATGGTTGAATATCAATTCTCTAGTAAAATTAAAAAAATTTATTTCGACAACGGTGGTGAATTTGTCAAACTTAGACCTATTTTTGCTGCTTGTGATATTAGTCATTTTATCACTGCACCACATACTCCCCATCAAAATGGCATTGTTGAATGTCGTCATTGACATATTGTCAAAACAGGTATGCCTTTTTACATCATTCCTCAACTCCTTCCACTTATTGGTCATATGCCTTGGCCATGACAGTTTATCTTATTAATCGTCTCCCCACTGCCTTACACTCATGTCAAAGTCCCTTTGAAGTATTATTTAGATGGGTTCCTGACTATCATATGTTGCACACATTTGGTTGTCAATGATACCCTTAGCTTATTCCGTATCATGCAACTAAATTTCAATCTAAATCCCAACCTTATGTCTTTCTTGAGTACTCCCTAACTCAACATGCCTTTCAATGTCTGAACCTTCACATAAGTAAGATTTATCTCTCTTGTCATGTAACTTTTGATGAAAATATTTTTCCTTTCATAAAGGCTCCTCAGTCTACTACTACACCGTGTCCTGCTCCTTCCCCTCCTTCTCATGTTCCTCTAGTTTGCGTGGTTCCATTGTTTGATGCTACGACAACCGTGACTCTATCCCCTACACCAGGTATGGCTTCCTCTTCTCTTACTAATAATTCATCTTGTCTTGCATCTCCTCTGCCTGTAGCACCCGCACTTATCCCATGGTCACTCGGGCTTAAAATAATATTTTCTATAATAAACAGCTCTCGGTTACTACCAAGCACCCTCTTGCCCCACCACTGGAACTAACATGTGTCTCTTAGGCTCTCAAGGACCCTAAATGGCGTAAGGCTATGACAAATGAATTTATTGCCTTAGTCTAACATGGCACTTGGAATCTGGTCCCTCAACCTTCTGTTTCCAATTTAATTGGTTGTAAATGGGTGTTGGGATTAAACGTCATCCAGACAGTATAGTGGATCAGTTTAAGGTACGTCTTGTAGCTAAGAGGTTCAATCAGCGCCTGGGTGTCGATTATACTAAGACCTTCAGTCCAGTCATCAAACTAACCACTATTCACCTCATCCTCTCACTAGTTTTGTCAAATGATTGGCCTCTCAAGCAACTCAATATTAATAACGTGTTTCTTCATGGTCATTTAACTGAGCAAGTGTTTATGCATCAACCTGCCGATTTTATTGATCAGTCTCGACCACCATTCGCCTCATCCTTTCACTAGTTTTGTCAAATGATTGGCCTCTCAAGCAACTCAATATTAATAACACGTTTCTTCATGGTCATTTAACTGAGCAAGTTTTTATGCATTAACTTGCCGATTTTATTGATCAGTCTTATCCTTATCATGTTTGTTCTCTGCAGAAGTCTACTTATGGTCTCAAGCAAACCCCTAGATCCTGGTATAATGCATTACGTTCAGGCCTTCCTGCATTGGGTTTTTTTAATTCAAAGTCTGACAATTCCTTATTTATTTTTGATCAGGATGGCATTCTACTTTATATGTTGGTGTATGTTGATGATTTAATTCTCATAGGCCATAACAATACATTTTTACAGCATGTTGTCACATCTTTAGGGGAAACATTTTCCCTGAAAGAACTCAATGATCTGTATTATTTTCTCGGGGTAGAGGTTATTCCAGTTCAACAAGGTTTGTTTCTTTCTCAAAACCATTATATTCATGATCTCCTTACCAGGTTGAACATGGCTGGTGCTAAGGTAGTTTAAACACCTATGTCTATGTCTGCTAAGCTTATGATTGATGATGGTTTAACTAGTTGTAATGCCACTGAAAACAAACGCACCATTGGCTCTCTCTAATACCTCTCGCTTACTCGTCCAAACTTGGGTTTTGCATTCAATCGTCTTGCTTAGTTCATGCATAAACCAACAGTAATGCACTGGCAACATGTTAAAAGGCTCTTGCACTATGTTAAATAAACCATTCATTTCGGTCTCTTGTTGCATCGCCAATCACACCCAGTGCTTTGGGGGTTCTTAGATGTTGACTGGGGTGGTGATCTTAATGATTGCAAGTCCACCACGGCTTATATAATTTTTTTGGGTAATAACCCTATCAGCTAGCGTACTAGAAAACAAACAGTTGTGGCTCATTCCTCTATGGAAGCAGAGTACAGGGCACTGGCTACTGCTGCTTCAGATATTGCGTGGATAAAGTCTCTTCTTGATGAACTTGGTCTCATGTTACGTGAACTACCACTCCTACTTTGTGATAACATTGGTGCCACTCAACTTAGTCTCAATCCTATTAGGCATTCCAGGATGAGACATATCGCTATTGATCTTCACTTTGTTCATCGTGGCAAACTGCATGTTGCTCGTGTTCACACAGATGACCAGCTCACTGATTTACTAACAGAGCCTCTCACTCGGTCTCGCTTCAACTTGTTATGTGATAAAATCAACATTGTTGATGGAATGTCCATTTTAAGGGGTTGTATAGGGAAATCACCATAACTCCCACTCATTAGTGATTTAGTTCTATGTATAGCACTTCTAATTTGATTATATTCCTTAAATAGTTGCAATCTTATTTATGATTGTATATTCCTTCATTAGCATTTTTTAAATAGCCATAGTCTTGTATTAAATATTGACAGTGTTGTAATGCAATATTTATTAAGGTTTTTCACCAAATTACTTGTGTAATCCTTTTAGCATGGAGACAATGAAAGATTGCAGTAGATCCGATGTACAAGGAATCCTAGTTCTTGTAGGCCCTCTCTTCTCTATTATAAGATCTAGAGTGTGCTTGTGTGCATGTGCGTGAGAGAGAGATAGAGGGAAAGACTGCCTAGAGAGAGCATTCAATAAGTTGGGGTCTTAATTTGGAGACTGTTTTGTCTTTTGCTTCACTAATTCACATGTACCTATAATTTCCAATCATATACTAATGAATACCATGGGTTTCTTGATAATCTTCAATGCATCAGTACTGTGCTCTATTTTTTTAATAAGTTTATTTTCTCCGCTTTTGAAGCCAGAACATGGGAGTTGTGACTCCATAAAAATCTAACTTAAGATGCATATGTATGGTGGTTCAAAAAAATCAAGATGCAAGGGCTTACACAAGTACCCAGAAAAACAAAAACAAGGAACATTTACTCGATTCGCTATAGATCCTCTTGTTCAGGGTAGAAGTCCTATCATAGAATTATAAAGATACTCATTTCAGTTATATTTGATGATAACTTGAAACATTTTTATATTACCATAAGAAAGACTTGTTAGAGAATAAAATCTCCATAAATTAGGGAATTGTATATAACATAATTGTTGCAATCCCATGATAATTGGGTCAACCTTAATTCTAGCATAACAATAATTTATTTCCTAACATAACACTCTGCTGTAGCTATATATATACATTGAAATAAATCAATAATCAATTCATTCTTCAATTTCACATAGTATCAGAGCTTACCTTGTGGTGGCTCTTCTTTTTCCACTACAACTTTTATCTTTTTTTCCTTTGATTGAAACAGATTTCTTCTTTATCTTCTTTTATCAGAGCTTACCTTGTGGTGGCTCTTCTTTTTCTGTTGTAACTTTTGTATTCTTTCTCTTTGATTGAAACAGATTTCTTCTTTATCTTCTTTCATAATAGGTAATGACGATGAGTCTTCTCAAAGCTCCATCATTGAGACCTCTAATTCTTGTTTTATACACTCTTCAGATCACCCCAGGGCTCTTGCTTGTTACCAAGCGCCTTAATGGTGATAATTATCCTTTGTGGAAAAGCTCCATGATTATCGCCCTTACAGCTAAGAACAAAATTGGTTTTGTGAACGGCTTCTATGAAACACCTTCGCAAGCAAATAAACCAGCTGACTTCGCCCTCTAAGAAAGGTTGGACAAAATGGTGCTTTCTTGGCTACTCAATACGGTCGAACCTGATTTGACAGAAGGGGTTGTTTATGCAAACACAACACGTGAAATCTGGAAAGACTTTGAAGATTGATTTTCTCAAGGCAATGCCCCACGGATCTACCAAATCCAAAAGACAATTACCTTCCACACCCAAGGTTCGATGCCTGTATCTAATTATTATACAAAACTTAAAGGCTATTCAGATGAACTAATCTCTTATAGGGGAACACCATCTTGCTTTTGTGATGGAATGAAAGAATACAACAAGTTTAAAGAACATGACCAAATTATGCAGTTTTTGATAGGGTTAAATGATTCATACAACGCCGTGCGTGGCCAAATCTTACTCATGAAGAAACTCCCAAGTGTTCGGGAGGTATATTCACCAATCATTCAAGAGGAGCAACAATGGAAAATTAGATCACCTATCATCGAAGGAGTTTCCATCACCGCTGCCGTGAAAACACAAAAAGAAGCTGGATCTTCTCACCGTCATTCCAGAAATCAGACCAGTTTTAGAGGCACATCAACCTCCTATGAACGCACACTGCATAATACCTATTGCAATCACACAATCGATCATTGTTACAAGCTTCATGGCTATCCTCTTGGACATAAACTTTATCATAGTGGTTCCAACCCACCTGGGTATGCTAACGCAAGGAGTGCATCACACAATGAAAGCCGCAACAAATGGCGCACTTCATCTTCTTATGCGCATCAGGTCCAAGCAAAACCAACAGCAGTTGCAGCCCAAACTGAACAATCCAGTTCTCATGTGGATCAACCCACTCAAAATTTGAAAAACATTTTGGATGGTCTTTCTGTAGATTAATGCAAACAATTAGCAGCAGCAATGGTACACTTTTCTAAACCAACATCCGAAAATACAGATGTTTTTGCCATCGCTGCAAGTCTGCCCAATTCCCCATTTGTTAATTCAATTTTATCTCACTCTTGGATACTTGATAGTGGTGCCACAGACCATATTTCATCTGATCCCACCCTTTTTTTTCACTCTAATACTTCTCGTATGCCAAGTGTTAATCTACCTACAGGTTCATCAGTGCCCATCAATTTCACTGGCACTATTCTTTTTAATAAAAACATTACCCTTGATAATGTTCTTCATGAGCCTTCTTTTCGCCTCAATTTAATGTCTGCTAGTAAACTCACAAAATCTTTACGTTGTTGTATAATTCTTTTTCCTGATTTTTGTGTCATACAGGACTTGGCTACGGGGAAGATGACTGGGTGGGGTAAACAAGATAGAGGACTCTACTACATGTCATCTGTCTCTCAAGTGCCACTTTCTTGCCATGTTTCCCTTCTGCCCACTCTATGGCATCAAAGACTTGGGCATCCTTCAGTCGCTCGCCTCAAATTGCTTTCTTCCTTTATTCCTTCCATGTCTGTTTCCTTTGATAATCATTGTCGTGTTTGCCCAATGGCCAAACAAACTCGAAGTTCTTTTCCCTTAAGTAATATTTCTACTACTACACCTTTTTCTTTACTTCATTGTGATATCTGGGGACCACATCAGATTTCATCACATTCCGGTGTTCGTTATTTTCTCACTATTGTAGATGATTTTACTAGGTGCACTTGGGTTTTTCTCATGAGTAACAAATCTGACACCCAATCCCTGCTCAAATCCTTTTTTCTTTTTGTTTGCACTCAATTCAATGTTAACATTAAAACCATACGCACTGATAATGGATCTGAATTTCTTTCTACGAAAGAATTTTTTTTAGTAATGGGGTTGAGTTTCAACGTTCATGTGTGTACACACCACAACAAAATGACATTGTTGAACGCAAGCATCGCCACATTCTCAATGTCGCACGTGCTTTGCGCTTCCAATCTAATTTACCCTTATCTTTTTTGAGGGAGTGTGTTTTGACCGAAATCTACCTTATTAATAGATTACCCACGCCATTACTAAACCAAAAATCCCCCTTTGAACTGCTCTACAATAAACCACCAACTTACTCTCATCTTCAAGTTTTTGGTTGCCTTTGTTATGCTACTATAGTTCACCCTTACCATAAATTTGATTCTCGTGCTTGTCGTTGCATTTTTCTTGGTTACCTTACAGGTAAAAAAGGTTACAAATCATACGACCTCGATTCTCATCACTTTCTTGTTAGTCGAGATGTTACCTTTCATGAAACCATTTTCCCCTATGCTGAAAAACACTTACTACCCTTAACACATCCAGTCCTCCCTTTACCATTGGACCCACCTCACCCAGATCCATTTCCCATTAGCTCACACTCCAATCCACTACCCTCATCTGAACCCAATACCCGATTTGACACACATCACCAACATGGGTCCTCCTTATTTGACCTAACGCCTTCATCACCTTCCTCCTTAGCACCTACACCTGTTCCTACTCGACAGTCCACCCGCCTAAAACGTCCTTCATCTTGGCAACAATATGATCACCTCTCCAATGCTGCTGTCTCCCCATACTCCTCATCCGATCCGATGCCATCTCCTTCAGGTACTCATCACCCCTTATCTCATTTTTTATCCCTTTCTCGGTTTTCTCCTTCCTATAGAGTTTTCCTAGCTAACATTTCAGGCATAACCGAGCCCACTTCTTATACCCAAGTTGTCAAAGATCCTCACTGGCAAGATGCTATGCAAGATGAACTTGATGATTTGGAACAACAAAATACTTGGACCCATATGCCGCTACCTTATGGCCACAAACCCATTGGTTGTAAATGGGTTTACAAGATTAAATACAAATATGATGGTACGATTGACCGCTACAAAGCTCGTCTTGCTGCTAAGGGCTATACTCAGATTGAAGGCATCGACTATCAGGAAACCTTTTCTCCAACTGCTAAACTCACCACTCTTCATTGCCTCCTTGCCGTGGCTTCTGCCCGTGGTTGGTTCATTCATCAACTTGACATCCATAATGCATTCCTTCATGGTGACTTAATTGAAGTCGTGTATATGGACCCTCCTTCTGGTCTTCGCTGACAGGGGGAGAATCTTATATGTCATCTCAACAAGTTTTTATATGGTCTGAAACAAGCCTCTCGTAATTGGTTTTCTAAGTTTTCCATAGCCATTCAGACAACTGGTTTCCAACAATCCAAGGCTGATTATTCACTTTTTACCAGAGTTAATGGTACTTCTCTCACTGTCGTTCTTATATATGTTGATGACATACTTGTTACTGGCAACAGTTTGGATGAAATAAACAATTTCAAATCATTCTTGCTTCAACACTTCTGCATCAAAAACCTTGGTGATCTAAGATATTTTTTGGGGCTTGAATTTTCTAGATCAAAACAAGGGATTTTTATGTGTCAACGGAAGTATGCCTTAGATATTTTACAAGATGCAGGTCTACTGGGTGGACGAACAGACTCTTTTCCCATGGAACAACATCTGAAACTTACTCCTACTGATGGTGTTCCACTTGAAGATCCAACCCGTTATCGACGATTAGTTGGGAGATTAATCTACCTCACAGTCACTCGACCAGACATTGTGTATTCTGTTCAGATATTGAGTCAGTTTATGCAACAACCTAGAAAACAAAATTTAGATGCAGCACTTCGGGTCTTGAGGTTTATCAAAGGCACACCTGGTCAAGGTTTGTTTTTTCCAGTGGATAACAACCTTGAATTAGTAGATTATTGTGATTCTGACCACACAAGATGTCCTACAACGAGAAGGTCTACCACAGGTTATTGTGTATTTCTTGGTGGTTCTCTTGTTTCTTGGAAATCTAAGAAACAATCAAATGTTGCAAAATTAATGGCAGAAGTAGAATACTGCACCATGGCAACCACGTGCCTAAAGATAACATGGCTACGCTACATTTTGGATGATTTAAAAGTCATTCAAGATAAACCCACAATATTAAATTGTGATAATGAAGCTGCTTTGCACATTGTAGCCAATCCTGTGTTTCATGAGCGTACTAAACATATAGAGATAGACTGCCACATTGTAAGGAAGAAGCTACAAACAAGAATCATCTCTACCTCTCACGTTCGCTCACATGAACAACTTGCCGACATGTTCATAAAGGCATTGGGACAGGATCAACTAAAATTCTTAAGTGGCAAGTTGAGACTTTAAAACATTAACTCTCCAACTTGAGGGGGAGTGTTAGAGAATAAAATCTTCATAAATTAAGGAATTGTATATAACGTAATTGTTGCAATCCCATGATATATGGGCAACCTTAATTCTAGCATAACAGTAATTTATTTCCTAGAATAGCACTCTGTTGTAGCTACATACACACACTGAAATAAATCAATAATCAATTCATTCTTCAATTTCACAAGACTTGAATTCAAATTCTATTGGAAATATGGAAACATAAGTTAAGCTGCATCTTGGTAACCTATAACTTTTTGTGCACTTCATGAGAAAATCAAGTGCTAAGCGAGAAAGATGACGCATTACAGCATTTCTTCTTTGCCTCTTGGCATCAAGATAGCTGCAAGTCCAAAACATCAAGATATGCTTCATGTTTACATCATTTCTTGTACTCTCTAAAAGAGAATATGGAACTCGAAACTTTGATGGAAAACCAATCTTTCTCCACGACGACATGGGGTTCTTCAATCTTCCTTCTAAATAAAGCAATATATTGACAAAAGAACTCATGTACGTGCACGAGTCCTCCAAATTTTCATTTTAATGCCATTTTTGCCTACATTAAATCAACAGCATGGTAATAGAATAATAAATTTATTATACATATTAGCCAGTTACACTTACCTGCATGACACGGCTCATAATAATAAAATTTTCGTGTGCATTAATGGCAAACATGGCATTTATGGCAATATATATATGTATGACAACAAGTACAAGCAGTAATTAATCTCTAATCAAATCTTCCTTGGCCAGAGATACTGGAGGATGTTGGAATATTCATGGTTTTATGGTTTGGATCTTGCTTAGCCACTAGGATTTCGGCAGGTTGAGCTTGAGATATAGACTCTGCCGTTTCTAGCTGATTGTTTGCCTAAAGAATTGAATAATTAATGTTTTACATGTCTGGTTTGTGCGCACGCATTGATGTTTTAGCCTGAAAATTCTCGTCGACCGGCCGGGTTCAATTACAACGCCAAAAGTGAGAACTTTTGAGGAAGGAACTTCAAATTATTCATCATCCCTCTAGAGATTATCCAATGCTAGCCTCCACCTTCTCAGCTAGCTGCATAGGTACACTATATATAATTGAGTTTTGTTTTAAACATGTTTTTTTAGGAAAAATCTTCCTAGTATTGATGGATTTTTTTAAAATTAAATGTATGATAATTAAGGATCTTTCTTTAGCTTGTACATTAATCGAGTTTAATTACTATATATTCCATCTGTTTGATGAGTTCCCAGCACCAATTATCATTGATCGAATCATTTTGTTCTCTTCCTTCACATTTCTCTGTAAATTAGTTCTTTGCTTGCACGTCATGGACCCTATGGCACATGGGGTTCACCAAAATCTTCACCGACCTTTCATATTTTCCTTCTATCTAATAGGCTCCGTAGTATTGCTGTTATCATCAGTACTTGACACCTTCATTGGCTAATAGCTCAACAACAACAATATCACACTTGATATCACAGCAAAAATAAATAAATAAATAAAAATTATCATTTAATTTATGATAATTAAAAACTCTTAATAAGTTTTTATAAATTTTTAGATAAAAAGCTGGTTATACTAAAAAAAAAAAAAAACTCATCACCCTAAAGTATTTTTTTAAAAATAAGTTGTTTTTATATTTTAAACTTGTGATAATATATCTATTTGGCCTTTCTAATTGTTTGTCTAGACCCGATATGTGTTTTTTTAAAAAGTGATTAGAGATTAGAGTTGAAGATTTAATCCTTATTTCTTGAAACATGAATATTTTTTTTATGTCTCAAATTAAATTTAGAGTTGCTTTCAATAAATTTTTAGGATTATATTGATCCAATCCAAATCAATTCATGATATGTTAAAAAAAAAGTTTTAAAACTTTTTAAAAAATCTCTAGCATGTATTATCATCAAAATATCACTAATAAAAAATATCACTAATAAAAAGATATAAAATACAAGAATATGCTTTATTTTTTTTCTTTTAAAAAAAATATTATTATCTCGAAGGTCACTTCGATGGTAGAATAATGAATCATTGTCGTATAGGAAAAGTGAGTTTAAAGGATATAACAATGCATTTACCAACTCATTTATTTGGATTTAAATTTTTTTAAAAATATTTTTTTTAATGAATTAGAAACAAACAATTACATACCAACACAAAAAAAAAAAAACTCTTTTTTAACAAAAACTATCCAACCATTTTTTTTAAAATGAATCAAACAGAAATAAAAACAGCACGTTCATAATTAATACTACGACTCTGTTTGAATTTTCAAGAAATGACGAAAGCAATCTCTAGCAATTTTTTATTATGGAGTTTGTAATGAAGTAATCCTTTAACCTCATCAAGGACTTGCAAACATTCTACTATCGTTAACTCGAGAGCCACTTTTGACCGTTTGCTCCTTTCGACTATTTTTGAGCTTCTAGCAATATGCGAGCTATTTTTTCCATTTGAGGTTTGCTCTTTCTTAGCATCTGATAATTTTCTAAAAATTTTCCTGCAATCTCTGGGAAACATGCTCTTGTTGTTGCATTTAGGCTAGCAGGTTATCTCTTTCTCTTCTTACTGTAGCCAAAACCTTTACTTGAGTAATTAAGTTAGGACCTAATTATTTTTCCAGCTCTTCAGAATCCAAATCCTCATTGTATAATTAACTTCTCCTGCATCCTAGAAATTTCTTGCACGTTACTAATGGTCTGAGTCATTTTCCCTCTTGGCTCTTCATATGTTCGGTCAGCTGCTCGAGACATTTGAGCGTATTGGGACCTCAGAGAATAGTGTGCTTCCTGGCCTTGTGGGGAAAAAGTAAACTTGGCATTGTTTGTATGTGGGATGTAAGCTGCTTACTGAGAAAATATTGCTCTTGTTTTCCTCATTCATTGTATGATCCAAACAGGACATCGAGGTTAATGGGGGTGTCGGAATAAAGGAGAAGTTAGGTGCTGTTAGCTCTCACAAGTCACACCAACGTCGTCTTCTCTTCTCACCTATTTATGAAAACTAGCCATGTCTCCTAGGAGTTATGTTTGAAAATGAATACTCTTCCTAACATTAGTTTTCCCTATAGTTTTTTTTTTTTTTTTGAAGGCTTCACGATGGCCCCAATGGACCCATATATATAGTATTGATTTTCAATTTTTGATGGCAGGCAGTCTATCAAGTAGAAAGATGGTGAAAGCAACTTCTCAGACTCTGAATTCGTTGTCTAATCTCCACCTTTTGGCCCCATTATTTGTGAAATGTCAGTGGTGGTCTCGGTAAATTACCAATTTGACCTATGCCCTTCCAGCCCTATTTTCATTTTCTTTTACGGCATGGTGTTGTTTTTATTTCATAATTTTTAATTTTTACTCCGTAATTTATTTTTATTATTTAAATAGAAAAAAATCCTTAATTATATGTTTTATAAATGATAAAATTAAATATTTTTTTTATATTTATATCTAGAAAATATAGCTAAGATTACAAATTCTTTCTTTTTGTGACTAGGATATTAAAATTTTCCATTCTATTTTTATCATTACCTATAACCAAATTCATTGTTTGAAAAATAATTTGGTCATACTAATTTTTTCCTTTTAGATATTATCCACTAATAAAATATTTATTTCAAAAAACATTTATAGAGTTATTAAAATTTTAACTTTGATTTTAAATTACTTATTGCTTTATAACATCTTGATTATATCAGGAAAAAAAATACTCTATAGTTTTACTAAAAACAAAGAGCAATGTAATCTATTAATATATTTTACAATAAATATGATATGAATATAATAATCTATGGAATGAGAATAAAGATAAATTTTATCTTATTTAATTTAGTTAAAAACTTTAGTCTATATCTAAAAAAATAGCAATTAAGATTTTTTTCAAGCAGGACAATTAAATCTATTTTTATAGAGAACTATTTATTTATATTGTTTTTCAATGAAATTTTTATTTATATTGTATTTTTTCATTAATGAGAAATTTTTGTTGTGCAAATTTTTTCAAATTAAAATAATAATAGGGAAGCAAATCTTAAAAAAAGAAAAAAAGAAAGAAAAGAATTGTTAAAGAAGCATTATATATAATTGGCATTCAACATTTTTTTACACAATTCTGTTTTTAAAAATTGCTCAAACTTGAAACCTTTCAGAACAAGAGAGACATTAATGTCGATTAAGTTATATGTAATTAATTTATTGTCATATAATTACTTGTTTAAAATTGATGTAATTTGCAGAATCTGTAAAAAGATTTTTTTAAGCTTTTTTAAAATCACCACGGATCTCTGGTAAATCTACTTTTCCTGACATCTTATAATTTAGCTGAATTGTACTTTTGACTATGAAAAGAAAAGATTCGTGGATATTAAAGGAAATATCACTGTATTATCTGATGCTGAACGAGACCATGTCGCTTCTCTATAAAGCTTAAAGATTCGTTCCTTTTCTATGAAGAGTTGTTCTTGCGTATGTACATTTCCGGAAACAAATTCTTCAAAGACTCTTGAACAAAGAATTACTTTCCCTAACAAGATACGTATATATATATATGTGTGTGTGTGTGTGTGTGTGTGTGTGTGTGTGTGTGTGTATTTCATTTTCTTGGACAAAATAAAATGTAGTCGGTAAAAATGAAAAGAAGAAGAAGAAGAAGCAGAATAGTGTGTGTGTGTGTATATATATATATATATATGAAAAAATGACAGAACACAAGTGAAGGCTAGCTATTCCTACCCTTTTTTTTTTAAAAAAAAAGAAGA
>Ga0325410_1005926_pt1 | contig 13463 bp, 9 predicted proteins | sample PopdelMetagenome_16_FD_206182 | JGI IMG/M metagenome (GOLD analysis project Ga0325410, IMG submission 206182) | Populus deltoides microbial communities from Bellville, Georgia, United States - Xylem-PdIQD-R3 | ecosystem: Host-associated > Plants > Phyllosphere > Stem > Wood/Secondary xylem... | reverse complement strand
AAAATCTTAGTTATCCTTAATTGAATAAAGTGAAGATGGACGTTGGAAGAGGCAAAAACTTGTAAGAACATGATTTTCATCTGTAAGCTTAAAGAATAATTTAGTTTTTAGGTGTTAAAAAATATTTGAAAGTGTGGTAGCAGTTGTTTTTTAAAGTGTTTTTTATTTTAAAATATAGTAAAATAATATTTTTTATGTTTTAAAAATTATTTTTTATATCAGCATATCAAAATAATTTGAAAACATTAAAAATATATTAATTTAAAGTAAAATAAAAATCAAAATTTTTCAAAAATATTTTCCAGCCGCAGTGTCAAACAAACACTGCATGCTTAAGATAGCGTTGAGCATATATTCAATAACTTACCTCAAATGCCTTTAATATTTTAAAATTTTTAAAATAATCTAAAAATATAAAAAAAAATATTAATTTGAAATAAAAAAAATAATAAAAATTATTTTTTTAAAAAAATCCTTCCAAAATGCAATGTCAAACAAACCCCATGTCGTCGCAAAGTATCATTCAGATTTAAAGTAAAGAAAAATTACATGATAATCTTTTAAGTAAATCGTTTTAACATTTATTTTTTATGTTTTTGAAAACTACAGTGTATATTATTGGTGAGTATAAAGTAAACCATACTATAAAAATGATTTAAAATATAAATTCTTACCCGCACAACAAAATTTATTATATAAATTGTAATCTTTAAAAACATGGAGAATCAATACAAAACAAGTAAACTATAAGATGTAATTTTTTCTTTAAATAATCACATTACCATTGAATTGTAACTCAATAATTTAGAATCAATTAAATTCATTTTTGTTCATGTTATACCACTCAAGCCGCATCTTTACAGGAAAAAAAAAAATTTTTTTTGTAAAATTTTTTATATATATATTTTAAATAGTTTTGGTATGTTAATCTTAAAAATAATTTTAAAAAAATAAAAAATATTATTTTAATATATTTCAATACAATTTTTTTTTTAAAAAAAACTATAATTACATTCTCATATAATTTTTCCCATGAAAAACACCAACATATTATTTACGTTGCGGCAAGATTTCATCAAATTCTCATTGCTGGCGTAAGAAGTTTGTGATTGTTTATTTCCATGAAATTTATGCCATTAGGAGAAATTGTCAGGTGGTTTCTAAGTCCATAGCTGTATTAATTAGATATTAATTAATTTTTAGTGTGTTTTTTTAGAATAATTTTTCTTCTATGTTGGTATAAGGAAACAATTAAAGAATATTAGAATATCCTTGACCATTTAAAAAATGAAGCTTTTTCTAGTCACTGATGTTGGAAAGTTGTCGAAGTGATATGGTTTCTTTTGTTCTGAGTAATTAAATGACTTGTTTTTGAAAAATAAAGATATTTGAAATATTAATAAAAATTATTTTTTCAAATATTTTTTACTTGAAAATATATTAAATAATTTTTTATTTAAAATTTATTTTAGATATCAACGCATTAAAATAGTAATAAAACACCCAAAAATAATAATTTAAAACATAAAAAATTTAATTTTTTTTAAAAGCATGGTTGAATCACACCCCCAAGCACCTCCAGGTTTAGCAATATTAATAAAAATTATCTTGAAATAATTTATTTGGTGTTTTTAAAAAGACAATAATATAATTTAATGGGAAAATAGTTTTGTAAAATACTTTATTGTGAGATATTTAAAGATAAAAATACAAGTTATTTTTTTTTATTTAAAACATTTTTTTCAACATTTAAGAAATTTGAATGTTTACACACTTTAAAATTTTTTAAATTTAAAAGTTGAGATCATTATTTACCTCTACAGGTGTTTGTTTTAGTTTTTGTGGTTGAAGTTGAGGTTAGGTACAGTTTAATTATGCACAAAACTCAATTACAAAAACTAATTTTTCTTGTTTTTTTTTTTTTACTTTTTCTGGTGGTCCTACACACAAAACTCAACCTCCACCACTAAAACAAACACTCATAAGAATATAAGTTAATTTAAAAATATCACTTGTTATTAAATAAAAAAAGTTCAATCGATCATAGCATACTTTTCATTTATCGAGTTGAGTTTTTTCTAAGTGAGAGAAATATGAAAAATGAAAAAAAATATAAAAATATATTTAATATAAAACAAATGTAATTTTAATATAAAAAATATTAATTTATCAATTATAAACCACTTGTCTCATTAATAATATATCAAGCTTACAAATCAATCATATAAATTATAATTGAAACTTATCCATTAAAATATGTTCAAATAAACAAATTTCATTTTCCCTCTTTTTTATGAGAAATTTATTTTCAAAAATTATCTCCGTTGGGCGCTTGCAATTTAATTGTCCCAATTGTAGCTGGACCTCATTATTGGATCTTCTTAAAGTCCAAAAACACCCATTTTAAATTCACAGAATTACAAATTAACCTGTCTCCCTTAACCAGAGAAAAATATCAAGCACGTCACTACATCCATCCCTCACACGCAGACCCCAGCCTCTCAAATCCCTAATTCTTTTCCCCCAAATTGAAACCCTAATAAAACCCTAATAAATTCTTTCCATAAAACCCTAATAATTAAAAAAAAATATCAATGGATCAGCTTCACGATCACGAAGAGGATGAGCACGAGCACGAGGTGTACGGTGGAGAAATCCCCGATGAAGGAGAGATGGATGCCGATGCTGACATGTCGTCTAGAGCTGAAGAAGACGAGTACCAAGACCCTAACTCTAAGGTCAGTTCGATATTGATAATAATATCTCTCTGACATTTTACTCTATTTTGAAAGTTTTTTTCTGGCTTGGATAGGATTTAGAGGATATGAAGAGAAGGTTGAAAGAGATCGAAGAAGAAGCTGGTGCACTACGCGAAATGCAGGCTAAGGTTGAGAAAGAAATGGGAGCTGTTCAAGGTATATCTCTATTTTTTTTGTTTGAATTATTTGATTGAGATGTAGTTGAGGTAATCGGGTTGCTGAAAATTTATGGTATTTTTTTTATTGGTTGCTGAATGAAAATTAATTTTGTAGTTTTGGTCGATTTTTGTTCTTTGTAATAATTTGTTGAAGTGTTTTTTGCATCGTGGTTGTGATTTTTTCCCCTTTAGTCGGGTGTTGGGGATTCTTTTGTTAGTTTGATTTGGAGACTAGTTGAGGTCGCTTGGGGATGTTTTATGTGTGGATGATTGTGTGTACTGTGATTTGTAATGAAGTAAAGAGTAAAGTTTTGTATACTTTATATTATGTTGCTTGGTGCCAAATTTTAGTTTTATTGTTAAAAACTCATGTGCTCTCTTGTTCTGTTGGATATGTGTGAAGATTCTCCAGGTGCTTCTGCGACTCAAGCTGAAAAGGAGGAGGTGGATTCACGATCCATTTATGTTGGTAATGTGAGGGTTTACTATCCTTTTCTCTTTATTTTGTCATATTTATATGTTTTACATGACTGTGTACATGTATGATCTGTCAAATTTTTTCCCTGTCTCTGTTTCTCTCTCTGTTGGTGTTTATATATTTTGCAGTGTCAAACTTAGTCTTTTTCCTTACTTTCTTGTGATGATAAATAGATGGGGTTTAACTGTATTTCATATAAAGCATTCAAGTGAGGATTTGATGTATTAAGAAGTTTTGAGGGGAGATACAATGTAGATTCAAAACTTGGGTACTTGAAGCCATTCAACATACAAGTTTAGTTGCTCAGTGAATTGTACTTCATGTTTTGTTTTATCTTTTCTCTCATTCATGAACCTTTGGTTCTCCTTCACACCTTCTAGATATTGGTCTAGTGTCATGGATCCTGGTTCGTGAATTCAAATTCTTATTAATTGCATTTGATTTCTTTTGTCTGTTTCTCATTAATTAGGTTTGTATTGTTTTGTAGTGGAAAGTTGCATTCTTTTGCGTATTCCATGTTTCAATTAGTAACAATCTAAAGAACCTTGTCTGACAGAAAACATCATTGCTGTTTACTTGTGTTCTTAACATCAGGTGGATTATTCTTGTACCCCTGAAGAAGTGCAGCAGCATTTTCAATCCTGTGGAACTGTGAACAGAGTGACAATTTTGACTGACAAGTTTGGTCAACCAAAGGGGTTTGCTTATGTTGAGTTTATAGAGGTTGATGCTGTTCAGAATGCTGTCTTATTAAATGAATCTGAACTTCATGGTCGCCAGTTAAAGGTTTATGTTTTACTTTATTATTTTTTTACCCTTCTTTACACCTATACTGATAAAGTTCTCCCTAAATAAGAGTTTGAATTTTAAGACCTCCACTATAAAGGATTGCTACTTTACTGATTCATTTGGAGTGCGTTTCACTCCTTGTTATAATCAGTAATTACTAGCTCCCAAGTTTCCAATATGATTGTAATTGCTGATATGATTCTCGCTCAGGTCTCCGCTAAGCGAACTAATGTTCCTGGAATGAAGCAATATCGAGGAAGGCGCCCAAGCCCTTATGGGTTCAGGTCCCAGAGGGCATTCATGCCTGCTCCTTTCTATCCTGCATATGGTTATGGGTAAGCACCTAAAATATTTTTTTTCTTTATAATCATATTTCATGTCTTGACTGTTCTTCCACCTTATAATTCTTTGATATTTGAACTAGTTGATATACTTTTTTTTTTCTTGAAACCTTTCATTTTACCTTTTCTTCTCAGAATTAAATATTTGATTATTTTCTAGCAGTACAGCATTATGAGAATTAAGATGTATTTAATCCAATAAAAGGGTAGAAGGTTTTAAACAGTGTCCTTTTCTTCATACCTTCTCTAACAAGTTATATGCTGCTCAGTAACTGTGTTATTGGACCTATGAAGTAGTTAATTAATACAATTAGGTTGTTTAGTATAACAAATCCTTGTTCACCTTAAGCGGATGCTAAATCATGTGTCCTTTGATGGAAGATTAGAAAAATTTATTAGTTCACTTTGTGATATATACCATAGTTCTCTTTTACGAATTTTTTTTTATTGTAGCAATTTTTTCTCTTCATACATTTGAGATGGTTGACTGCTCAAATGTGACCTCTTTACAAGCATTGAGGGATGAGAAGTCTAGCTGCTAGGTTGGCCACTACAGCTGTTCACTAGTTAGCAGGAGTCCTTTCCACTAATGGTTGGATTAGGTCGAAACTCTACAGTTTCCCACCTAGACATGGTTGTAATGTCCAACATTAAAAGTGGTGGATGCCATCTGTCTAGCAACCTTTGAAAGTGACCTCCTCTGCCTCAAAAGAAAATTTAATTTCTTCATAGAAGATCAAGTTAAGGATCACGTGGAATATAGCCAACCCCGACTAATTAGGGATTGAGGCCTGGTTTTTGTTGTTGCATAAGAAGGAGACCAAGTCAGGAAAACCTGTGCCATTCAAACCATGGCTTGCTTTTCAACGGAGGATCTTTTGTTATAATATTGTTTACTTTCCACCATGTTTGTGGTTTCATTTGGTGCATTTTGTGGCTTGTGCTATAGATTACCTTCTGTAGCATTATATTAGTTTTCCATATTTCCAGTAATTCATTTATTAATTATGACCAGCTGCATCAATAGGGGAAATGTGATCATTCATTTTGTTGGAAGTACTAACCTTAATAATCTTGTGTGCAGAAGAGTTCCAAGGTTCAGGAGACCTATGCGGTACAGGCCATACTAGGGAACATTCTGTTAGTAGTGGCCAAGTAGTGTGAAGACAGTTGGTGACGACCATATCAGTATTGTGGTTACTTGAGGAACAGAAAGACTAGTGTATCATCATTTGCATGGCAAAGGCTGGCCAGATTTTTCTCAATCAATAGCTTGCAAGAGTTCTGGATTCATGTTCACTGAATCCTACATTTACTTGCCTTTGATGGACAAAGGGTGCTAACCGCGCAAAATGTTATGGAAATGATTTTCATGTACTTGTGACTCCATCTACGGTTTGAGTTTCTCGGTGAGGTTGAGTTGAAACACTGGAGGATTCATAACTGACATTTATGCTTTTATACTTTATAACTCAAGTCGTTTGTTTTTCAATTTATAGATGCGACGTTTTCCCCAGTTTTCACATTAATGATCAGGGCAATTTACCATGTGAGGCATGCATTGTGCCTGATGTTTTGGGCATCCAATTTTTGTTCTCTTACTCCCTGCCATTTTCATATAGAAATTTATTACATTAACTGTACAACTTAATGATGTGGGAATCAGACTGTTGCATGGGAATTGGGAAATTGCCATGTAGTCTGGTGATTTATAAGCTTGTGAAGATTATTGTTTTCTAATCCGCTGACAAGATGCTTCTTCTGATCCAGAATGTAGTCTGTGATCTTGCTGAGCTTCAATCAAATGAATATGCTACATTAGTGTTGATCTATGAGATTCAAATTCATTAATTTAAAGTTGCGCGGGGGCGGGGGGCGGCGCGGGCGGGGGATTATGGTTTAAGAGTTGCTGATCCATACAAACAAGACTGCTCCGTAAACCATTGGGAATGGTTGCCTGTTCCGCTGAGTCAGACTGTTCCTTTTTCTTCTAGGATCCATACAACCAAGCCCAACGCACTTGATCCTCGACCAAAAAAAAAACCTAGTCATGTGACCTTCTACCCTAGGCTTGCACGCTTGGACTTAATTTTTTTTTTATATATATATAAGTAAACTGAGTAGATGACGTGTTATTTGCAACCCATATTTAGAAATCAAGAGAGCCGCCAGAAAATCAAGTCATGGGTGTTTTATACCCAAACAAATCCTCCATTTGTCAACCGTTTTTTTTACCCTAAAACACCCTAAAGATCTAAGTGAGCTAGTTCATGCCTTCAAATAACTTAAAAATTGGGACAAAAACCAAATAATCAACATGAAACCAAAAACTTTATAATATCAAATCTATTTTCTCATGTAAATCTAAAATGAAAAAACACATTGATGAAACTTTTATCGTCTAATGAAATTCATTGATACTAAGATCCACCATTTAGATGGTTGGAATTAGCGCTAGCCAGTATTTTTTCTTTGCCACTGAAATCTGATAACTCTTCGTCTTTTTCTTACTTTCAAACCATGAACTAAAAAAAATGAATTTCTTGATCAAATTTGATGTTAAAAAACTATAAAAACTTAAAAATCTATCAATTAGAAAGAAAAAGATCGAAAGTTAACACTAATTTTGAAAAAATCTCCTGGTTTCTCTAGTCTTACCTTTAATTTTACCTTTCATCAATTGGAAGCAACTAGCTTTTAATTTGACCATAAAAAGATAAAATTATTAAGAAAAATTGTGACTAAAATTAAAAAAAAAATCACTGAATGAATTCACAAGAGGGATTGCAGTGTATTTTTCACAATAAAAACCTATCACAATTTAGTTTTTATTAATTGCCTGTTTTAAATAATTGTAAAATCAATTGTATTTTTCATGTGTCTATAAAGACTGCAAAAAATTATTGGATAATTCCGGCTTATTAGCAGTCTACACTTTCTTGACTTCATAGACCTGATAAGAACCAACGAAGCATGTTCATTTAAATAATGGTAGTTAAGGAGATATTGGGTTGATGTTGAAGATATATATTCTCACAATTGTTTAAAGAAAAAAATGAATCTTGATTAATATTCAAGCTAATTCAAAAATATATTTTCAGAAAATAAAATAAAATAATACCACTGCACTTTCAAAATTGTGGATATCACAATTATTTTACGATGGATTAGCATAATTTATGCGGATGAACCCGGCGGCAAATCCTATATACACTTTGCATTCTCTCCAGCTTAATTGGATCGGGCGAGCTTAGAATCATGGAATTTGGATTTGGACCAAACTCTTAACCTTCCCAGAAACTCAACCCAACGTCCTTGGGTTGATGCACATGCTCTAGCCCAGCCCCTCTAGAGCTCATTAAACCCCACTTGCCTGTTAGCTCCTTTGACGCCCTCTCCCTCTCCCTCTCAATTCCCTTGAAATCCAAGGCCTAAACTCTCAAGTGATCTCGAATTCAGGTAATTTTCTAGCCTTCCTCGTACCTCCTTCAATTTCTAAAACCTTAAACTTTGTCTTCCAGGCTTACTTGTCGAAATACTTTTTTTTTTAGCAAAAACTTCAATGGCTTCTTTTAAAGAAGCCGAAAATAACCCCGAAACTCCATCCTCGTAAGTACTCCATATTCACTCAAAGTATTATTGTTGTTTTCTTTTTTAACTCGGGTTTCTTTAGTTTCTTCTAATCTTTTGTGGGTTTGAAATAATTTCCAGGCCTAAGAAGATATATAAAGACCCAGATGATGGGAGACAACGGTTTTTGTTGGAATTGGAGTTTGTTCAATGTCTTGCTAACCCCACTTACATCCATTGTGAGTTCATTATTTATTTATTTATTCTTTTTTGTTTTTCCAGTTGCTGTTAGTGTTCTATTTTTTGCTGGGTTCTTGAAAGTTTGCATATTTTGTACCCAAAGTGGGGAATTCGTGGGGTTTTTGTATAGAAATTTTATGCTCTTGTTGCGTTTAGAACCTATTAGATGGATTCGGATTCAATTGTGCCGAAGTTTAGCCTCGTGTTATTTGCTCGCTTTAATGCTGATTAGGAATAAACTCGACCTCGATTGAATGTATTGGTGGATCATGCATTGATCCTGTCTTGTTCATGTTTCGAATTAATTAAAATAGTGATTATTGGAGAAGGAGAGTGTTAGTTTTGTGTGTTTTTGTGTGTGCGTGGGTGTCCCTTCTTGCCTACATCTTTGTCTTTTAATGCAAAGAGACTGGTGTTTACTAGTGTTTTTGCTTATTGTGAATTTTCCCCTGATGTTGGGTTTTCCTTTGTTTTCCATAATATGTAGATTTGGCTCAGAATCGCTATTTTGAAGATGAAGCATTTATTGGCTATTTGAAGTACCTACTGTACTGGCAACGACCAGAGTACATGAAATTTATAATGTAAGCTAATCTCTTAAAAGTATGACTGATATTGCTTCAGGCTCTGTTCAGTTCAACGAACTTCAAATTTGAGATAAAGTGAATGAAAAGTCTTTTGATGAACTGTAATGAAATATTTTGCTTTCTCTTTCTAGCATGCTTGGCTTGCCTTGCCTTTTCATCAACGTACTCACCAACTAGAATGGTTTCAGGTATCCTCATTGCCTATATTTTCTTGAACTTCTCCAAAATGCAAACTTCCGCAATGCAATGGCACATCCCGGCAACAAGGTTTGATTTTGGCTTTCTGATCACCCTCTTTCTTGCCATTCTGATTTTTTTCAATCTTGACATTGGTTCTATGTGGTAAGTAGATATTTGAGATCAGCTGAATGCATGATCTTGTCAATTCACATGTATCTTGTTTTTATTTTAGTCTTTTCTAATGATTAGGGCCTCACTGAGATTTGCATTTCTCCTAGTTATATATACTCATAATATAAATGCAAGATGGCATTTCATGACAGAAATATCTTTCTTGATGCTTTATATTTGCATGCATGTTGGTAGCATCTGGCTCAAGGTTTATTCTCCTGGAATTGTAAGCATTTGATGTGACTGACATTTGATTGACCTTCAAATAGTCTGTTTTTTTCGTTTTGAGTTAGTGATGAACTAGCACAGTTATTCTATGTACCCCAAGAGGCCTTTTCTGGAATACCGGTTAAAAGTGATTGGTTTTAACAATAAATTCTTATAATCTTTGTAGTCGGAAGAAATCTGTATATATTAGCATAACATCTGCATAAAATTGAGTTTTTTGTTCAAGGATAATTCTCAACTCATTTGTTGATACTTGGATCTTCTAGGAGTTAGCACATAGGCAGCAATTCTTTTTCTGGAAGAACTACAGAAACAATCGGTTGAAGCATATTCTACCCAGACCCCTCCCTGAACCCGCCGCTGCACCCGCTGCTCCAGCTCCTCCACCTCCACTTCCTGTTCAACCTGTGCCACCTGTGCCTGCGGCAACTCATGGTATGCTGGCTGCTTCTGGTGCAGTCCCTTCTCCCATGCCATATGGCATGCCTCCGGGTTCTGCTTTTGGAAAAAGTGATATCAGGAGCAGTGGAAGCGAGCGAAGAAAGAGGAAGTATGTAACTTACCTTTTTTCTGATTTAGCAGCGGAAAACATATTAATTAGACGCAACCTCTCATTTCTTTCACAAATATCATGGTTTCCAGCATTCTAATGCATACTTCATTTGGTTATTGCAGGAAAGAAGTTTAATTTGAACTGCTATCTATGTTAAAAGTAGTGGGACCAATATATCTGCTAAGGTAGCTATACAAAATCCATCTACTGGGTCTATAATGCTGAAAAGTGTCAAAGATTCGATGGGATTTTCTATTCATTTTGCTTCTTTTTGGTTATTGGCTAAGTATTTCATGAATTATTGGTCCTACCGTACTAGTAAACAAAAAGATGATAGAGTAATCAACATCATTGTCCGAGGATTTGCTGAAATACTAGTACATTGTATGAAGTTGACGAAGCCTATGTGGACTAATCAGCTCCAGAATTCTTAGATGGGTCGGAATGAAAAGTAAAATACCGTCTTTTTTGTTCCCTTTTCTCTCCCGGTAGTGAGCATTGTACTGATGTATTCTTTGGATAGAATCTGTATTATAGGATTTAACTTGCCAGGAAGCAAAATCTTAAGAGTGTAGTGCCAAACAATGGATTCTGTTTGTAAGGATGTTAGAGACTTTAGTTATTTGAATATCGATTTGCGTCTTTACACGTTCCTCTTGCTATATATATATATATATATATATATATATATATATATATATGATAACTGTTCTCTTTGATTTTTCCAGCAGGTTTTTTGTACTCATTTTGATTACAATCATATGTTGAACAGTGAAGGAGAACCCTTAACTGTTCTATTCCCGCATGTGGTCTTCTCTTTATTATTTGCATAATTGCTTTCAACTGCATGCTAAATATGAAGTACCATTAAACTAGATTTGATCTGGTATTAACTGGATTACCCTGGATTGATTAAGACATGGGCCAAACTCAACTTGAGTTTTTGATTGATTTGTACTGATCAATTCTTTCTAATTTCTTTTGAAACCTGGCCTGATCTAAGTCTCCAGTTATAGGTTAACTTATCAGATCAAGTCAGGTTTTAAATAGTAGTTTTTTAGATCAGTTTATTTATTAGTTAGGGTCATGGGTTTGAAAATTTATCATGAATTGATTTTTTTTTTTGTTTGAGTATACCCTTTAAAGTTGTTTATTTTGAAAAATAAGCTTCGTAATTTTCTCTGTTTTGTTTTTAATCAAATTATTCCTATATCATAATCTAGATATGAGGTTTAATAAGATATCCTGGATTTTTTCAAGTTATTTTTTTTATTCTTTTTTATTTTGTCTTTCAAAATTCAATTATTTTTCAAATTAAACTTTTTTTTTCCATTTTGTTTTCTATTAGATTTCCTTGTTGCATAGTTCTGCTCGCAAGTTTTGGTAGCCTTGCCTGATTTTGCTGAAATTTTATTTTTTTAATTTTATCTTTTTATCTTTTGATTTTTTAGGATGGATAATAGTTATTTTTAAGATGTTGAATTATTAATTTTTTTATTTTTTAAAATACATTGAAAAAATTAAATATTATTTTTTATATTATAAAAAAATTAACATGTTATACGCAAAGCACGGGCCACCTATCTGATGGCATCTATATTAGATTTCCAGTTTATGAAATGCGAGAGGCATTATTATCTTTTCGGAATAAAAAAAGGCCTATGGCTATAGATGGGACTTGGGAGGCCCTTCTTTTAGGTTTGAACCAGAAACCCTATAGTGAAAATCTCAAGTCAAAACAGTTGGGACCATAATAATGAAACCCGACCCGTGTTTTAGTTACGGATTTACTGAGTTAATACAGATTAGTTTAAATTAATTAAAATAATATTATTTTAATATTTTAAAATAATATTATTTTACTTCCAAATAAGTTTCAAAACTCAATCTAAGCAAGGTGTTGCTATTAAGGCAATCCAGCTTTAATAATAGTAGTTGAAACGTGTTTCCTGGATAATATTTATTGATTTGTAAATACATGGAAATTCTAAACCACTCATTTATAATAAAAATGTAATTTCTTATGAGAAAATACTATGATAAAACAAAAAATCAGCATCTGCTAAAAATTAGAAAACAATCAATGCTGCCATAGATGGTGCTTCCCCCCTTGAAGCCTAAGAGATTGCAGGAGAAACTCTAATGGCTTTAAAACCTGTCATTTTACAATCATAGGGCCTCCCCCCTTCTAGGGAAGTAATTCCTTGAGCATCATCATCTACAGAATACAAACAAGAAGAGAAATCTTCAAAGAGCAATGCCGTAGCAATCTGTCATTTTCCAGAAACCCACAGTCAAGAAGAAGGAAGCAAAATCAGGGAAAGAAATATAGCATCTGACTTTTCCACGCATCTAACTCGGAGAGGTTTCTGTTTTGAATTTTATAGCACTGGAAATGGCAACGGTTCCAGGAGGATGATGGCTGGCTCTAATAGCGTATGGTTTCAGATTCAATGAATCATTGTAAAGAAGAAGACTTTATTAGATATTATTTTTCCAAATTAAGACTTTTTTTAAAAAAATAATAATGCAATATGGACAATGACAAGGGCAACTCCTGGTAGCTTTCATGGGGCAATAGGGCAAAGCGGCAGTAGGTGACTAGACAGATCTAGACACCTAAGGGCTAATGGCGTAGTAACTTGGCGGAAAATGTTGCAGAAACTCTTGGAATGCCTTCATTTATGGGTGCTTGTTGCCCCCATGGTTTGCGTGCATAGATATTTAAGAAATACTCGATAAGATATGATGTAATCAATTTTTATTTATACATTGGTTCTTGAGTCTTTTTTTTTTAAACTATAGTTTAGTTTTCATAATGATTTTTTTTTTTTGCAACTAGGTTCCTACGTAATTACTCTTAATTTATTATGTTATGTAATGGTTATATATATATATATATATATATATATATATATATATATATATGTATAAACACACATACACGTGTATAAGATTTTAAAAAAATCAAACTAAATTTTTTTTTATATTTTTAAATTATTTTGATGTGCGGATATGAAAAATATTTAATAATTTTTTTTTTCAATTCAATTCAATTCTTATTTTTAAACCATTTTTAGGTTTTTTGAAGCCATAAATAGGTTTTGTTTTAGCTCTTTTAGGTGTTTTAAAGTGTTTTCAAATGTATATTTTTATTGTCATATAATTAAATAAAAAATAATTTTAATTTTTTATGAAATCCAATAAAGTGCATACTCCAATTCATGAATTTAATCGACTCGAGTTTATATTTAGTTTCTTTTTTAATAATCATTTACCTTGAAAACATATTTCATACAACTCGTTAGTGTCTAATAAATTTAGATGCTAAATCAGAAAAACCTTGAAAGATATCATTTATAGCATAACAAACTTACATAAAAAGCATAAAACAAACAACAAAAATACC
>Ga0325410_1005925_pt1 | contig 13466 bp, 6 predicted proteins | sample PopdelMetagenome_16_FD_206182 | JGI IMG/M metagenome (GOLD analysis project Ga0325410, IMG submission 206182) | Populus deltoides microbial communities from Bellville, Georgia, United States - Xylem-PdIQD-R3 | ecosystem: Host-associated > Plants > Phyllosphere > Stem > Wood/Secondary xylem... | reverse complement strand
TGTTTTTTAAACACATTAAATTTGTAATGAATATTATTACTTTTACATTTTTAATGTTTAATGCATTTTTATTTGTTTATCAAGGTTTTTTTACAATTAATCAATTTTTTTTTTAATATTTTAAATAAGTTCCGACGGATAGTATCCGTCGGCATTTAACAGAGAGTTGCAAAAAAATTACGTGATTTTGCCACATTCACCGACGGATTGCCGACGGATACTATCCGTCGGTGATTTCATACCGACGGCATTACCGACGGATAGTATCCGTCGGTAATTCATAAAGAGTTGCAACAAAAATTACAAGCCATGCCATCATTACCGACGGGTGTTCCGTCGGTAATGCCGTCGGCAATTACCCTTGACATTACCGACGGCTATAGTCCGTCGGTAATGTTCCCGCGGGAAACTTTTTTTTGGCGCGTGCGTATCCGTCGGTGGTTCCGTCGGTGTTTCCGTCGGTGGGTGGTTTTTTTTATTTGCGACAGAATTAGCGACGGAAATGGGATTACCGACGAATGTTATACCGACGGACGTGATCCGTCGGTGACTCCGTCGGTATTATTGTTATCGACGGAGTTCATTGATGTCACCGACGGAATTAGTCCGTCGGCAAAACTGTATAATGTTGTAGTGTTATATTGGTTAACTAAGTATTTTAAGAAGTTATCTTATTTTTATCCAAGCTGAACTCTTCTATTTTCTTCTTGTGATCTTGGTGGGGATTGGTGTTTAGGGGTGGGTCTATATTTCTATGTTAAATGAAAAACATGTAATGTTACAAAGTCAATAAATATTATATGCATGCAAAAAAAGAAAAGATACATTGAATATGGGTTTGCCCTTCAAAGAGTGGCAATGATCGTCACCTGGTGTTTTATTATACCGACAAGGGAATTCATATTCATATCAGTCAATTTGTAATAATCTAGACTCTTGTAAAATCTATGTGATGATCATTTGCCGCTCAAAAGTTCTAGAATTTATGATTCTACATGTGAGGCTTTTTTTAATACAATTTGTTGATGGAACATACAACCTAAGAATATACTTTAATCATTAGGTGAGCATGGGTAAATTTTTTACCTGGTCTTAAAAAAGTCTCAGATTTGCTCAGTGACAATCTTTGTAAAGAGAGTATAGGGGCATTAGGAGGAATGGTTAAGGCACATATGTCCACCATTACCAAGTAATCACTCAGACATGAGTTGGGTGTTTCACGCATCTGAACCCTAACCCATAGTCATAGGGCAAACCGCTAATCCCCCACCTAATTTAGAAGCTTGTGTGTACTCTAAAAAAAATTAAAGCAAGTGATGTATGGGGTATTAATCTATATTCAATATACAAATACATGTGCAATATATAAAAAATTAAAGCATAAAAAGAATGCATGTTGATAATAAAAATATAGACAAAAGAAGTAGAAATTTAAAGTATAAAAAGAATTAAAATAAATAGACTAACAAAAAATAAAACACAACAATTAAACAAACAAGCAAAGTTTAGTTCACATGATATCCTCAGTGGAGTTGTCATTATGTTGCACTTGTGCAGTGTTGTGGTGAACATCCTCCCAGATTGGGATCATCGAAATATGAGAGAAAATGACAAGGAATTCTTATCATTTATCATTAAAAAAAAAAGAGATGAAGCCACCATCTAGTATTTTAGTCACTAAAAACCCTAACTGGTCTTAGGATCTAGATAAAAAGACTAAATAAAAGGGACTGGATGTGTATAGAGAGTACATATCACCCCTAGTATATCTTCTCTCAGATAAGCTGCATTGTTTATTTTTCTGATATAAACTAAGGTATTATTGTGTTTTTTAACTATCGATTTGTCTAATGGTTAAAGTCAGTCCATCTTAGTAAAGTGGACCATAACTTTATGGGTCAAACCTAGTCATTTTAGGGTCAAAATATATTTTTGCATTTTGCTTTTAATATTGGGAATACATCGTATATATAAGTTCGTAATCCTTGATATTAGAATAAACAAAATATATATATTTTTTATTTTTGAAATATAGGTCAAGTTCTTATTTATTTCATCGGTAATTAAATCAAAAATACATGTAAAGATATCAACAAAACTATTTTTCTTAAATTTTAGTATTTAAAGATGTTAAATCATGCCATGTATTTTTTTATTATTATTTATGCAAATATGATTTTTTTTAGAGACTTGACCATATGCAATTTAAAATAAAGTTTTATTTTTTAAAGAAAGATTTTTGTTATTTTTTGTGTGGAAGGAACTGATTTATTTAATAATGAAAAAACACTCATGTGGAGGTCAAAATTCCAAATATTAAATATGAAAGGGTAAAAAAAGTGGAGAATTCAAAATTAATTACAAGATGATCTTCAAAAAATTAAAAAATTTATTAAAATTGAACTAAGACCATATTTGTTAAGACGCAAATAAATTTTTTTTTATCTAGCTATTTTAAACACGATATTAACTTAAGATGAATTATTGTTCATCAACTAAAAACCGAGCAACACCAAAAATCCATATGAATCTTATTAATTTCACGAACTTCATTCAAATCACATACTAATTTAAACAAATTAACACAAATCCAAACATAATTCATGCATTAATATTTAATGTTTAAATAGTAATCACAACCTAAAAAAATAAAGTAACAATTCAACACAAATTATTAAATCATCTCAAATCACAAACAATATCGATCCAAACTAAATGTCTAAACTGTTTAAAAATTATACACAACAATGAGCATTTTGTCTCAAATCTCACAACATTTTAGTAATTTGTCAAAAAAATGATTCGAGTTTATGGATCAAACTTTTGAGGGCTAGGAATTAATTTGAGAGGCTATTATAACCAAGAAACCAGTGCTGGAAAACTTTGGAAAGTGGAGGAACAATGATGAAGCGTGTATCCAAGAGTCTTTACCACTAACAATGCGTGAACCCGGGGAAGCAAAAGAAGGGGTGGATTTGGAACATCTTCTTCTTCTCTTTTTGTCTGTGCTAGTGGTGAGAGTCATCATTACCTGCAAAAATAAAAAAACCACATAACAAAGCTTTAGTTTCATTTCATCCTCTCTCTCTCTCTCTCTTTTTATAGATATGTTTCTCTTTCCTGCCACTGGTCATTAATGTTGTTGATGGTTGAATAATCATGGTTTACACAAAGAAACTCAGCATTAGTGGTAAATAAACAAAGGAGAAATGACTTGTGTTTGTGGGTTGTTGTCGTCGATGGAGATGGAGCACAATAGTTGTTGTCATGTGAATGAAGAAAGACTACACAATAATGGTCACAGTAGGATTGAGGAGAAAATGAGATAGAAGTTGTGAGTTAGGTGAGGCTAGTTCACAACGTCCACCGATTGAGCTCACAGTTGAGAGGAATTATTGTTGGCGTTAATGGATGCAATGCAGTATGGTGGTTTAAAGGTGTTTGTTGGCTGGAATGCATTAATGTGGTGGTCGTTGTGTGGCTTGGTAGTAGTGACAGGTGCTTGGCAGGTTTTGTGATGGGTTTCCTTCTTATTTGGGTAGTGATGGTGTAAAAAAGAGGGAGGCCAATGCTAAAGATGGTGCTGACCAACAGTGAGAGATGGAGAGAGAATGAGTTGTGTGTGATTGATGTTGGGTCAAGAGAGAAAAATGAAAATAAAGATTGATGCTTTGGGTTGATTACATTTGTTTTTATTATCAGCTATTAGTAAGGGTTGATAGTGAGGTGTGATAGGTGTTGTTAAACAGGAGAAAAAGACTAGAGTGGTGGTATCTAGTGGAGATGGAGGAACTCACAACATATGTGATTGTTCGCGGTGGAAGAGAAGAAAGGGACTGATGTTGGGCCTCTAGTGGGAGGGAGATTTTGTGTGAGAGATTCCCTCACTATTTATAGGCAAAACAATTTGTCTTTTTCCTTCCATTTACGTGGTCCGCAAGCAAACTTGGTGCCCAAGTAACTCTAAATCACTTTGGTCCTTTTTTTTTTGCATTGTTGGTCCCCTTGTCCAAATATTTTTTGTTTTTGAAGAAAACAATGTCAACGTTTACTCAAAGATAAAAATAAATTAATGATTTTGAAATAAGTGTGTTAAAAACTGAATGCGTTGAAAGTAAATTTTTAATTTTTTAATTTTTTTGAAAAAAAAACTGAAGCAAAAAACAACGCAAATATTTCAAAAATAATTTTTTTGGATTGTTTTGTCTTTTTTTCTATTGTTTGGATTTAAAAAAAAATAAGAAAAAAAGGTATAAAATTAGGTTATGAAAATGATAAATAACTAATCATTTAATAGTTCAAATCTCATAACCTCTACCCTATTTAATAAAATAAGTACAATGTAATAATGGTTTTTTTTTTATATATAAATTTTAAATTTAAAAGACTTTTGTTGAATATACATATTAGAGAATAATACAAAATTATTTCTAAATCTTTACCTAATAATTCAAAAAAAAAATTATTTCAATTGGTTCTTTAATATATATGACTCCAAAAACAAAAAACCCACCACAACTCCCCCTTCCATAGAACTCAACCATAGCACCAACTCAAACATAAGCATCAGATCCATCTTCTCTAGAGAATGGTGACTTGAGAAATATAGGGAAGATTATTTCAAGCCAAGAGCAATAGTCCCTACCATTCCAAAATCTATCTCATAAAACTCTAAAATCTATCTCATAAAACATAGATTTAGGTAACTACCACATGTTTCTTTTGAGGGAAGGAGAAGGGAGGGGGTAACCCCTCATAAAAAACCAAGAAGTAGAAAAAGGGCTAGCCTTAGCTTAGAAAAAAGATAATGATGAGTTCTAAAATCTAATATGTTTAAGAATAAGGCTGATGTGTTGAATAATTAGTTAATTTCTTAGTTCAAGTAATTTGATTCATTCTCTCTAACCAAGGTATCTGATGGCTTGATATGGAAAATCTAGGTGGTTGGTAGTTGGTACCTGTAAAAGATCCATTTTAATGGATATAGGGATTCCCAGATGCTTAAGTTAATAACTTTGTAGAAAAAAAATACAATGATATTTTAAAGAGATATTGTAACAGTCCCTACTACACGATTTGAACAACGCTAAATGATCCCAACATATGCTCTTAATTTGAGGGTAAATTTTTTTTTTTTTGAAATCTACCAAAATTTCTGCAGAGTTTCATTTGTATTTAGAACATCCCAAATTATTGACTACTATTAATATTCTCAATCAATCTATCATCACATGATCCCATAATTACGGACCTTATTTCAGTCATCAAAATTCCACACCTCATACAGTCCACACAACATATATTTATATTATTGCAAAATTTATATTTCTGCACATCTAAGTATGCTCTGTGTTTAATCAAGGATCCTGACATTATTGGTCTTGCCTTGTTCATTCGCATCAGAAATTTCTTTAAATTTGTTTGCTTCTTTTCTTATATAAACTCAGTATATCAGCTGGAAACCTGTGACCCGATCTAAAGATCATTCTCAGGTATAACAACGCCACGTACTGGATACTTGAAATATATATATCCTAAAAATAAAATTCAATATGAACATAGCCTACATATCATGTTATACAATTTAAAAGAAAAGGGGTACTCATATGCAAAGAGAGCATTTAAAACATAATAAGTGTTCTTGAACATTTGAAAAGGGTTAATTACAAGATAACTAATGTACTTACATGCAAAGCTAGACTTTTATAATTACATCAAGGTTTACACAAAAGCATACTGCATAAACGTGTTAATTCCATTATGCTGAAGTTAAATATTGACACAGGCTTGACAAAGTGGAGTCCTAAACTAATGATCTTCCTAGATATTAGATGGACATGTTACATAAATGAACATACCATTATGTTAATAAAAGATATACACACACACACACAAACACACACACACATGTAATGTAATGTATACGAATGAAGTATAAATTTTCTATCGGATCCACATGAATTCTAACAATCAACTTCTATTTTGTTTGTAAATCATCTAAACCCAATTAACACTCATTTGCATATCCTTAATTTGAATACTTTTATTTACTTGCGTGCACCGAGTGACTTTGCAAAGTCCAACCTAGACATTCTTAGGCAATTATATTTATCAAGTACCCACGTCATTCAAACACTGATACCCTTTACAAATCGAGTCTTATCAATCGTTCCCGAGCGTCCCAACTCAGACATCATTAGCCCAAGCTACTCTTGTAATTCATTTCCTAGCAATCCTATCACGGATGTCATTAGCCGTAGCTAATCTTCTAATTCATTTCCCGGCAATCCTATCACGGATGTCATTAGTTGAAGCTAATCTTGTAATTCATTTCCCGGCAATCCTATCACGGATGCCTTTAGTTGTAGCTAATCTTGTAATTCATCCCACAACAATCCTATCACGGATACCATTAGCTGAAGCTAATCTTGTAATTCATCCCACAACAATCCTATCACTGATGCCATTAGCTGAAGCTAATCTTGTAATTCATTTCCCGGCAATCCTATCATGGATGCTTTTAGCCGTAACTAATTTTGTAATTCATTTCCCAACATTCTTATCACGGATGTCATTAGCTGCAGCTAATCTTGTAATTCATCTCCTGACAATCCTATCACGGATGCCAGTAGCCGAAGCTAATCTTATAAATACGCTGAACTTTATTTACATTGAACATGGTATTTATTGTAATTGCATTCACCAGAAGAACTTTAAATTGCATAAGTGCAAATAGAAGGGAAAATCATGCCCTGCTCCGCCTGTTTCGTGACCTCCCCTAACAGAAGATCCAATCCTGGTCGCTTCTCTTGAATCATAAGGAAGTTTTTGGTTATGATTCCTTTAAGCCGATTATTATAGAGAATCCATATTCATTCATCACACATATGTTACTTTCTATGCATGTTTATTTCCTCATAATAACATACATACATATATCATGTATATTTTTAGAGTTAGTATCTCAACGTGCAAGTGTTCACATGACTCGGTTCTTTTATATTCTTATTGAACTGTTAATGTCCAACCGTTACTGTCTAGACATTGAACTGTTACTGTCTAACTGTTACTGTCTACACATTGAACTGTTACTGTCTGAACACTCATCAGATTTTTAACTATATCTAGAGTTCTATAACTTCATTTCAAGTGAGATTGATCTCGTTGGAAAGCTAAGACACAAGGATACAAGTTCTCTGAGGAAGGAGAATCCAGTTCTGCCTCTAAGATAGTCAAAATCACTCATCAACTAATCAGTCCTACTGCCCTACAAAATCAGTCACAACTTAGTATTGGTTGGTGACCCATAACTGGAGTGCTACAACTCCAAATTGAGCAAGACCAATTTTCTTGGTTAACTAACATCCAAAACTACAATTTCAATGAAGAAACCCGATCCTAATTCCCTCATCCTCCTACCCGAAATCTCATCGAAAGTCAGAAGATAAGTCTGTCCAGATTTGTCACCCCCTTCCCTTTATATAATACTTTCACAAACTACATTTTCTAGGTAAATTATTTTGGTTTCACGCCCTCCATCACATACCGCACATGAATTAACTTAATTTTAACAATAAATACTTTTTCCCTAATTCATGTTTAAGAACCCTAACCTATAATTTAATATCAAGGCATCAATTCATTATCGAATTTGAAATGAATTTTAAGACCATGTTTAGAACAGTTTACCCGGTACAAATTAAGATTTTGATCTTCAATCAGTTGAAGATTTTCAACTCCATCCTTTCTTTTCTAATGACAACCGGCCCTCCTTCTTCTCTTCTTGTTCAATTTTCTTGTTAATCTCTTGCTCACAAGTGTTTATTCCATATATAAACCCTTAATCTTGGGCGTGTTCTTGACATTTTAGTGTTTTTCTCTTGATTTTGCAAGAATGGATACAAAACTTCCTATTTTCTTTTCTTATGGTTGCTGCAGATTTTTGGTGATGAGAAGAGTATTTATACTCTATAATTTCCCTTGTTTGCATTTAGGTCTTATTTCCTTTAAGTGTATTATTCTCTTCAATTAAATCTAACCCTCAACATTACTGGGTTTATTTATAATGTCTCGAATTATTTCGCCCGGAAATTTATATTCAAAACTTTTTGAATACCTGTTTTTATTTAACCATATGCATGGATTTTTTCACTTTTATTTCTCATGTAGTTAGTTTGCAATTTAAGCAACTTTAATTATATATTTTTTTCCAGGGGTTACAGATATGCTCGAAAAATATGTATGTTGAAAGTGTTAAGAATGAAAAGATTGTGAACATTTGGTTTGAAGAATTCATAGTGTATTTATAGCCCATGAATCTTATCTTTTCGTGGAGAGAAGAGAATAAAGTGTAATTTTAACCTTCTGATATTTTGAATAAAACTTTGAAATAAAGTAAAAAAATAATAAAGAATGATTCTTACATATTTAATTTAATTGTGCTCGTCGTTCTTTCATGGAGCAGAAATCATCGATTATCATATCAATTGTGAATCTTTCAGCAATTTCTTTTTCTATAAAAACAATCAAATAATTTGCAAGAAAATCATCCTCTATCCGATTGCGAAGTCTTGTTTTAACAATCTTCATCGTTGAAAAAGCTTGTTCAGTTGTTACTGTCGAAACAGGAAGAGTCAAAATAAGTCGAATCAACCTGTCAATGAGTGGATAAATTGTTGATTTTTCTGTTTCAACCAATCCTTGACATAAATCAGTAATCGATGACATATTCTTTAACTTTGGATGATTGGGCACATCAAGCTTATAATGCTGCAACTGAAATCTCAAATGAGTTTTTTCTTGGTCAGAAAAGTCTTCAGGATAAAACTTGTCAACAAGTAAGCATAGATCTTCAACACTGAATAATTTATAGTTATTTTTAGAATCTAAAGCTGCGCTCAACTTAAGAAGCTCAATCGTCTGCTCATTGAATCTATTATTTAGCTCTTGCAACTGTTGATCAATGATAGCTGTAAATATATCAACTCGATAGTGATGCTCAACTGTTATTGATTTTTTTTTACGGCGAGATCGTCCCACACTAAAAAAACAAGCATCCATATCAGGAACTTCAATGTCTTGATGCTTACAAAATGATGTCACTTCTTCTAAAAGAGTTTCCCAGCCATCATCTCTTAACTTCTGAATTAAAGTCTTTGTGGTAGTCACCAAATGCATAGCATTTAAAATGTCTTGAGATTTCTGTTGTAAAGCTTGGCAAAGCACATTAGTAATTCCCATAACATTCTTCATTATATGCAAGATAAATGCAAAATCAAATGACATTAGCAACTTAAATGAAAAAGCCGCATCACCACATTGAGAATAAGTAGATCCATCTAAAGCGATGTTTTCAAGAACCAAGTAAGTTGCCCCAGACATTTTTATCAAACTATAAATGGATTTGAAGTGCGAACTCCATCTGCTATCTCCAGGTCGTTGCAAACCACCTACTTGATTAACTCCTTTACCCGTTTCAATCTCACCAATATCAACTAAATGTTCAATTATAGTTGTTTGAAAAGCCCGTAATTCATCATTACGCTTGCAAGAAGCACTAACAATGTTAATAATAAAAATCAAGTTCTGAAAAAAAATGTGAACATTAGATATTTCTCTAGCTGCAGCAAAAGAGCCAATTGTAATTGATGAGCTAAGCAATGTACATAATATGCATAAGGGCAATCATTAATGAATAAAGCTTGCAATCCATTCCACTCTCCACGCGTATTACTAGCACCATCATACCCTTGGCCCCTAATATTTTGAACATCAAGATTGTGATGAGATAAAACAAAGGAAATCTCTTTCTTAAGAGTTGAAGCAGTTGTGTCTTTGACATGAACTATATCCAAAAATCGTTCTCGTATAAATCCACTTCTATCAACAAACCTAATAACAAGGGCCATTTGCTCTCTTCTGGATTCATCTCGAGCTTCATCAACAATTAAGCAAAATCTTGCATCACCAATCTCATGACGAATTGAAGACTGAACATTTCTAGCAAAGACATGCAAAATTTCCTTTTGAATTTGATGCGAGGTGTATTTAGCATTTTGTGGAGCATTATCCAAAACAAGAGCACCTACTTGTTCATTATATGATGCTAAAAGTTCCAACATTTCAAGAAAAATTACATTGATTTTTTTATTCTGGACGTTCATCATGTCCTCTAAAAGCACATGCTTGAAATGTGAGCCAACGAACAATATCTATTGAAGCTTTAATATGCAATCGATTATTTAGAATTTCTTGAGTAGTTTGCCTCTTAACTACCTTCTCAATATGACATGACTGATTTTTCAAATTTTCCAAGCACCTGGTAGCAAATCTATGAGCTGAATTTGGACCTTTTTCCATATGAGTTAAAAAAGCACATCGTTCCCCATCATTAACTTTCTTCCAACAATTGAATCCTTTAACAGTAACTGTATCTGATCCTGGCTTTCCAGATGACTTACTTGAAAATAGATAGCAAGGGAAACAAAATGCAGTATTTTTCTCTGAATATTCAAGCCACGGATAACTTTTGAACCAATGAGATTGAAATCGACGAGGATATTTTTTACCAGTCAGTGGATATTCAGACATCAAAGATTGATATGGCCCCAAATTAATGTATGCCCTTCTAATTTCATCTTGTTGATTAACTGGGTATTCCCAAATTTGAGGACGATTGCTTGGATCTCTAATCAGATGAGTAATGTCGATTCTAGTAGTAGGCTGCTCATTAATCAATGCAGGTTCTTCATAAACTGAAGCATATTGGGGTTGTTCAACCATAACTTCAACATTACACATTGGAGTTGATTCACTAGACTGTGAGTTATCAATATTTTTCCTCTTTTTCTCAAAAAATGAATCAATTCTTCTTATTTTGTTCATGGTTCAACCTAAAATCAAAACATTATAAATTTTTATTGTTTTCTATTTAAAAAATAAATACAAATAACGATGTGTTGAAGCAATAATCAGAACCAAAAATAAATTTTTACATGTAAACCACATTGACATATGAAAGCAAAATTAACATATTAAAAAAAGAAATTGATATATAAAAGCATATCTAACATAAAAAATGGGATTACTGGTTCCTAAAAAAGAAAACTAACACTGAATCAAAGCTGGGTATACGCTCTTCAAAGAACTCAATTTGGCTAGAAAGACCGTGTCTAATTGTATATTGGACCTGGTGATAGTAAGGTAGAAAAAATTGATAATTTTGGTGGCTCTGCTAAAAACAAAATATAAAAAAAATCCAAGCATAATCGAAACAAACAAACCCATAAAATATATCCAATTAATTAAAAAAAACAACATTCACTATAACAAGAAATAAAAAATGGTAAAACTAGTAGATCTGAAAAAAAAAACAGAATTATATATATGTATTCATTAAATTCTTAACAAACATTAAAAAAATTAAATTACTAATTACCTCATTGTTTCGATGAATTAATTAGCAGCAACTTTACTTTAACTTTTATGCTTTGTATTGTTAATTTTTTTGGCTAGGTTTGCACTTTGCAGAGAAGAATGAGAGAAAGACAATAAAGAGAAGGAATTAAAAATTGAAAAACTTGCATAGAGATATACGGATATTTAGCCTATTAAAATCAAACATAACTAATAAAATAATAATTTAATATTCAAAAGCCTATTATTTATTATATTTTAAAAAAAAGTTTTGCAGGTGGCCTCCCCTTGGTTCCGTCGCTGCATAAAGGTGCTGGGGTGTTTGTCCAACCCCAGCTAAGTGTGATAGCATCCCTAATAAGGTTGGACGTGACAACTTGTCAAATTGGATTATTTCCTATGTCCATGTTTTTTTTAGGAGTAGGGCTTGAGCTATAACGCCTGAACCCATATTCTTTGGTTGTTTTTAGATTTTTTTATCCTTTTTGAAAGGATTTTTAAATTTATTTTATTTGGATATATCACTCATTCGTATAATCAATAATGTACACTAATATACTCCAAAGCTTTAACATGGTTAAAGGATATTTGTTAATAATTGAGTAAAGTCGGATCAAATTATCCAAACTTAACGAAGGTAGAGTTGAATTTGTAAAACTATTTTATAGAGCAAAATTTGACTATTCGTATAGTTCATCCAATCTGTTGCTGCAAACGATTATTCTTCATTTAATTAATAAAATGATATATTTATGTATAGATAGATGTATTTGTGGGATTGTTTCAAATGTCCACCTCAACACAAGCTTTTTGATCCTATTTGTTTTTGCATTTTAAAAATATTTTTAAAAATTTAAAATTTTTTATTTTTTATTTGCTTCAAATTAATTTTTTTTTGGTGTTTTTAGATCATTTTGATGCATTAATATCAAAAATAATTTTAAAAATAAAAAAATATTATTTTAATACATTTCCGAGTAAAAATTATTTTAAAAACAACCGCTATCACAACTACACTTCTAAACAGGTAAAATGTGGAAATATGAAAACACAATGCTCTATTCTTCTATTTTGTCAATATTTATAACACCCATTTGATGAAAATCAAAAGATAATAATAATAATAATAATAATAATAAATCAGTTTTTCTAAAAAAGTATTGAAATTAATATTTTCGTAAAAAAAATGAAAGAATATAGCAGATGAGGTTCTGGCAGGCACGGAAGCCCATCATTAAAACGGTGCGTTGTAACAGTTCCATGACATGAAATCAGATCACACACCCTCCTTTTCTGATTGTAATTATGACAACAACGCTTGTATTAATTTTAATTAACCAAGTATCGGACAAGCACATACCGTGACCCTCTTTCTTTCTCTCTCTCTCCCCCCCTTTAATCATGCCATTGCCAGTTTCCATTATAGTAACAACTAATTATTAGACTCCAGATTCGCCGCACAGTCATTTGTTTTTTTCTAATAAAAAAAACTTTATATACACAAGTTTTTTTTTATAGATAATTTTATTTTTATGAAAATAAAAAACTTCATACATATGTATGATTAAATAAATTAAAAATAATAATTAAAAACTAGAAAAATTTAATAACATTTTTAAATCAAGATATTTTATTTTACAATAAAGAATATTTTTCTAGTTGTGTTTGATAAAATTATTTATTAAAATAATTTATTTATTCAATCAAACGATGATAATAAAATTAATATATATTAAATTCATTAAATAAAATAAAAAAGAAAAAAAATTATGTTGTATTAAAGAAACATATGAAAATAAAAAAATTTTATTTTTAAAAAAATTAATCTTATCTATACAAAAAATAAAAAAATTATAAATTAATCCGAAAAATATCTTTAAAAACTAAATATATTTAAAATATATGAAAATAAATTCATTTTTGATATTAACAATCTAAGAATATAAAAGAAATTTAATTAAAAATTTAATAAAAAACCGATTGAATTGCATCCAAATTGGTCTAAATTATAGATTTGGATGCACATCAATTTGAAGTTATAATTACCTTCA
>Ga0325410_1005922_pt1 | contig 13472 bp, 12 predicted proteins | sample PopdelMetagenome_16_FD_206182 | JGI IMG/M metagenome (GOLD analysis project Ga0325410, IMG submission 206182) | Populus deltoides microbial communities from Bellville, Georgia, United States - Xylem-PdIQD-R3 | ecosystem: Host-associated > Plants > Phyllosphere > Stem > Wood/Secondary xylem... | reverse complement strand
TGAAAACGGCAGATTTGGGTCTTACACTATTCATGAACATTGTAGGCCTATTTCTTAGCTTTCCATCCATATAAATTAAGTTGAAATCCAAGATCTACAGCTCCAGATATGACCCAATAACTGAACAATGTTCCAATTTGAATTGAATCGGTATCTCCTTTCTAATCTTAGCCGTTTCTTTGTCCTTTCACTTTCAATAGTTAATCACATCAATCAATCCTTTGAATTGTGAGATATGCCTGCATTTAAAATGAACATTTACCATAAATTAAAGCTATCTTATATTATCAGATCTATTATTATAAAACATGCTCTAGTTAAGGAGTTATTAATACTTCAAGTGCAAAATGATGATATAAAACCTTGATAAAAATGCACTTTTAAGTACTAATCAACTTGGGAAAAAACATTAATCTTTTGGTCATGTCAAGTTTTTGGTGCCGTTGTCGGGGAGGTAAATTCTTGTACAAATTATAGTATTTATTATATTTTCTCTTTTCACTTTTCTTGTATCTAACTTTGTTTATTTTTTTTTGTTTTGTTTTCTTCTTCTTTTTATTCTCTTTTTACATGTGCATGAGAGTTTGGTCACATACATTAAGTGGTAGACGTTATAGGGTATCCTCATCATTTTCAGAAAATATGGCCGAAGAAGATAACCAATCGCTTCATAATGAGAATAATGAGAATATTCAATTTAGAACACTTTTCATGGCTTAGATTTAGAAAATCCATACTTGCATTTAAGGGAATTTGAGGAGGTCTGTAACACCTATAATGACTCAAATTGTAGCATGAACACCATTAGATTAAAACTTTTTCCTTTTTCATTAAAAGATAAAGCTAAAACATGGCTACAAAATTTAAGACCTGGATCCATTCGTGTTTGGAATGAAATGCAACAATAATTTTTAAAGAAGTTTTTTCCATCTCAAAGAACAAACTCTTTCAAAAGACAAATAATCATTTTCACCCAAAAACCAGGAGAAACATTTTACCAATGTTGGGGTAGGTATCGAGACTTGCTTAATACGTGCCCTCATCATGGTTTTGAAACATGGAGATTGGTTTCACATTTTTATGAAGGGTTAACTCCTAGAGATAGGTAAATGGTTGAATTGATGTGCAATGGAACTTTTGAGGATAAAGACCCCAATGAAGCTATGGAATACCTAGACTTGCTAGCTGAAAATGTACAAAATTGGGACACTAGAGGCACTTATGAGGCACCAAGTAAAACCCAACCTCATACATCTAGTGGAGGTATGCACAACCTTAGGGAAGATCATAACCTCCAAGCCAAGTTTGCATCTTTAGCTAGAAAAGTCAAGGCACTAAAATTAAAAAAGAGTGGTCAACTAAAATCTGTTCAAGACATTGTGTGTCAAATCTGTGAAACCAATGAACATTCAACCAATGACTGTCCAACTTTGCCTTCTCTTAAGAAATGTCTCCATGAACAAGCTCATGCTTTAAATAGTTTCCAAAGGCCCAATCATAACCTATACTCGCAAACATACAATCTTGGTTGGAAAAATCACCCAAATTTCAATTGGAAAGAGTGATAACAATAATGCACAAACTTCACAACCACCATTTCAAGCACACCATAATTTCCAAAATTCTCATGGATATGCACCTCCTTATGCTCCATCTCCTAGAAGAAATCTTGAGGAAACATTGCATGCATTCATTGAAAAGCAAGAGACAATCAACACTCAACTTGCTCAAAACATGACAGATTTTAAAGATACTCTTGCAAAATTAACATCTACTCTCAGTTTCCAAGAGAAAGGTAAGTTTCCATCTCAACCACAACAAAATCCCAAGGGGCAATACAATGTGAATGCAAGTGGTTCTGGAAGCCAACACATGGATCAAGCCAAATCAGTCATCACTCTTCGCAGTGGTAAGGTTATTGAAAAACTCATTTTTAAACCTTGTAAGAAAGATGATTAGTCAATCTTTGAGGGTAAGGAAGGGGTTAAATCTGAACATTGTAAAAAAAAGACTGATTCTTCGCCAGCACTTCCATTTCCTCATGACATGACCAAACAAAGGAAAGTCAATCACAATTCTGAAATCTTTAAAACTTTCAAACAGGTAAAGATCAATATACCTTTGTTGGATGCTATTAAACAAGTTCCTTCTTATGCTAAATTTTTGAAAGATCTGTGCACTGTGAAGAGAAAACTGAATGTGAAAAAGAAAGCCTTTTTAGCCGAACAAGTAAGTGTCATTCTTCAGAACAATAATGCTTTGAAATATAAAGACCCTGGTTTTCCGACAATTTCTTGCTTTATTGGAGAACATAAAATTGAAAGAGCCTTACTTGATCTTGGAGCTAGTGTGAATTTACTTCCATATTCAGTTTTTCAGAGTCTTAATCTAGGTGAGTTAAAACCAACTTCTGTCACTCTTTTACTTATCGATAGCTCTGTAAAAGTGCCTAGATGAATAGTTGAAGATGTGTTAGTACATGTTGATAAATTCATTTATCTTGTGGATTTTATTGTCTTGGACACACGACCTGTTGAAGCATGTAATTCATTTCCTGTTATTTTAGGACGTCCGTTTCTTGCAACTTCTAATGCATTAATTAATTGTAGGAATGGACTGATGAAGCTATCTTTTGGAAACATGATATTGGAGATGAATATTTTCCACATTTGCAAACAACTTGGAGATGATAATGATTTACAAGAAGTAGATTTTATTGAAGAATTAGTTTATGATCAACTTGAATTTATTTTGAGTAAAATTGAGTTGGGTGAATCTGAAGATTTGCAAATGATTTATTCCAATGAAGAAATCACAGATGAAAAAGGCACCGAAAATATTGATGCAGATCTTTTATCAAGAGTGACAATAGATTTGAGATCCGACATCACACCAATCAATGATTACTTTCTTGACGAATCCTTACTTTCTCTTAGATCAATGCCTTGGTTTGCTAATTTTGTCAATTTTCTTTCTTCAGGAGATTTGCCAGCTCACTGGAGTACCGAAGACAAAAGAAAGTTTTTTAGCAATGTGCAAAAATTATATTAGGATGACCCTTACTTATTCAAATATTGTCCTGATGAAATATTTCAAAGATGCATTCCTGACAATGAGGTAAGTAATGTCATTAAACTTTGTCATTCTGAGACATGTGAGAGTCATTTCTCGTAAAAAAAGATGACTGCAAAAATCTTACAATGTGGATTTTATTGGCCCACCATGTTCAAAGACACATATGTGTTCTGCAAAGCTTGTGAAAATTGTCAAAAGTCAAGATTTATTTTCAAACATAAGGAATCTTTAGATAATCTTCTATTGACTTTTGAGACATATCCTGGTAGAGATGTGCAATGTGCATTCAAGACTTATGGCCACAATTCCATAAATAACATGATCGACTTAGTCTTGGGAAACTGACTATAAAAGATCATGTTTGCCAGTTGTTAAGAAAACTGGATGGGAAGCCTATCCCCGACCCATAGAGGGCGTTTAAGCCGTTCTTGGACGTAAAACCAAAGGAAGATGTGAGCCACAATCACAACTACCTGTACATACACATGTTTTTTAAAATAAATAAATAAATAAAGAGAGAGAGAGAGAGAGAGAGAGAGAGAGTGAGACTCCAACTGGCCTACATATAGATGGTATGATTGCATTTTCAATTTATCATCTATAAAATCTTCTCTTCCTTCCCTTCATTTCTACTCAACCTATACATTCAACCAATATAGAAGTGTGTAGAAATGGCAGGTTCCTCAAGTCATCACATAAGAAATATTTGTGTTTTCGGTGGATCCAGTCCTAGAAAAGAAAACGAGTTTTTAGAATCAGCAAATCATCTTGGTCATGTATTAGCTGAGAGAAAGATTCATTTAGTGTATAAAGGAGGCAGCCTTGGGTTAATGGGGGGGTTGTGTCAATAGCTATATTTTTAGGAGGAAGTCAAGTTTTGGAGGTCGTCCCCAAAGCTTTAGCAAAAGGGGACATCATTGGAAAAACAATTGGAGAGGAACTACAGGTCTCCACAATGTTTGATCGAATGAATACAATGTTTAACCATGTTGATGCCTTCATTGCCTTACCAGGTGGTCTGGGCACATTGGAAGAGATCTTTCATATTTCCTCTTGGGCCCAACTGCACATTCACCATAAACCCATAGGTCTGTTAAATGTTAATGGTTTTTATATAATTTGTTGTCTTTTCTTGATCAAGCTGTGCAACAGAAATTTCTAACATCTTCGGCACGACAAATCATAATCTTTGTTGCTACTGCTGAACAATTGATTGACCAACTACAATCTTTCATCCTTGTAATTGATCCTTCCATGAATCGCATAAATTGGTCAACTAAGGAAAGCCGTAAAAAGCTTAGATTGGATTTGAGCCTTCGTTTGTGAAACCTTATGTCTTTTGGTTTTATTAATAACATAGTATTTTGTTTTGTTATTTCTTATATTTGTTTAAATGTGTTTCAAGTTTGTCAATGTTCGTTGTTTCAGGTGATGTTTTCTATACTCTATCTTTCTACCTTATGACATTGAGGACAATGTCTCGTTTTGGTTGGGGGAAGAGGGTTGTAGTAGTTGAAAAAGAAAAAAAAACAACTAACTGCTTTTGTTTTTAAAGTCATTTGACAAAACTGTTATTACTAGGATGGCAGAATTTTAGTGACTCTTGAGACGCATCTTAGTAAACATTTTCCAATGGTTATTTGCAATATTCATAACAAGGCCTATTAGAATACTTCCTGAAATATTCAGGTTTACAAACTCTCGCATTGTTATCACTTGATTCTGCTGATATACTCATTTAACAAATATTCTTAAACCTTCATTTTCACACACACACTTTAACATATGATTGTGGGTTGCACATTGGATTATTATATTATTTATGTTCTTTTGTTAAAGGTAACAACTAAGATATAGGGATAGTCTATAATTTGCAAAAAAAAAACAAAGAAAATGATGATAATAAAAACGTAGATAAGTTTGGTTTCGAAGCCTCCCTACCTAAGCAATTAAGCCTGAATGGGTGTTTTAACACCTAGTACCCTAAAATCAACTGACTTGGGAGCTATTGGCCTAAAGCTTGTTAAATGGGTTAAGGAGAAAAGCTTAAGGGAATCAAACATTGCACTATCTACGTATCAGTATCTGCAACCCGAGTTACTAAGCTCTTAGGGGTGTCTCAACACCCAATGCCCTAAGACCAACTTGTCTAAGAGTCATTAGCCGAAAGCTTGCTACATGGGTTAAAGATGCATTGTGTTTTAAGTTATATGTATATATATTGAAAAAAAAAGACAAAAAAAAGAAAGAAAAAGAGAAAGAAAAAGGGAAAGAAAAAAAAACAAAAAGATAATAATCCCAACCTAAGGAAGTTAACATTAAACATTAGAATAAAATATTGTTCTCTTTTAATAAAAGTCTCATCATCTATGTTTTCATACATTGAGCACATAAAAATAAAGATTTATTAATATTTTATTTAAGAGATATTGAGCAGATATATAAACTTAATGAGAGTTTGTTTATCTGAAAAGATTAATGGAAGTTGAATGATGAATGCCTTACTTTGTGGAATTTGCAAATAGTTTTTCTATTTTAATGCTTTGATTACTAGGGACTAGTAATAAGCTGGTTGGGGGGTGTGATTAGTACTTAAAAGTGCATTTTTATCAAGGTTTTATATCATCATTTTGCATTTGAAGTATCAATAACTCCTTCACTAAAGCATGTTTTATAATAACATATCTAATAATATAAGATACCTTTAACTTATGGTAAGTGTTCATCTTAAATGCAGGCCTATCACATAAATGAAAGAATTGATTGATGAGTTGAAGTACTGAAATTGAAAGGACAAAGAGATGGCCAAACTTAGAAAAGAGATGTTAATACAGTCCAAACTGAAACATTATTTGGTAATCGGGTCATATCTGGAGCTGTAGATCTTGGATTTAGGTCTACTTTATATGGATGGAAAGGTAAGACATAGGCCTACAACTTTCATGAAGAGCCCAAGATCTAACAAGGCCCTTTTGAAGTCCAAATTATAGCAACAACGAAGAAGTCCGAATTTGTCTTGCAGCCCACACACAGTTCAGTGTTCAGCCCATATCTCGAGTTCTAGAAGTCCAAATGATCTTACATTTTACCCTAGAAAGATGAGACAATTTCCTAGAACTTGTATGATTGAAGTCTGTTCAAATTATGATGTTATCAATGACGTTTGTGGTAGACAAAAAGATAAGAATTGTCACCAAGTCAAGATGTGGCCACCTATTCATCAATTAGTCAACAAATCAATAGTTCTGAATTTTGGCCTATAAAAAGAGGCATTTGCCATATATTTAGACATCTTGGTGTTTAGATCAAGATCAAGCTCTTGCTCTCTCTTTATATTTTGTAATGCTTAAGTTTTGCTTATATTAATCTCTTGCTTATGCTTTTCATTTCCTTTCCTTGTTAATTTATGTTTCTCTCTTTCATTATGTCTAGTTAGGTTAATCATGTCAAGGTGAAAAGGTTACATTAATGGTGTAAGAATACGTATAATATAAACTCAACATGGACCTTAATGTTTGATACTAACATGTTTTATATTTGTTATCTTGTTCACTTTTAATACTTTGCTTGTTAAATGATTAATCTAGATTTATGTTGTATAACCCTTGGTACAGCAAATACTTGGCACTTTCATAGCCCAACTGTATGGTATAACCGACACCTGTGCTATGAATGGAAGTTGATTTGTTGTTAACATAAGTTATAATCATGAATGCCTGACAACATTTACAAGTATTAGCATTATTCGAATAAGATAACTAATGTAATCATGTTAACAATTTATAATCTGATTGGAACCTCCTTGTGTGTGGTTTCCAATTGAATAATAAGAGTATATACTATACTTGTTTGAAATACCATTAGTGGATCCTCTAACCTTGACATTTGTTTTTATCATTGTTTAATTCTCATATTGATCTTCATCTCAAAGTTCTCATCAACTTCTTTATCTTTTTCTCCTTTATTATTATTATTATTATTATTATTATTATAGTAATAGTAGTATTAGTAGTAATAATAATACCAATAATACTATTAATAATGATAATAATAAAGATGAAGAAGAAGAAGTTGATGAGAACTTTGAGATGAAAGATTAACGTAAGGATTAAACAATAATAACAACAAATGTCAAGGTTAGAGGATCCACTAATAGTATTTCAAACAAGTATAGTATATTATACTTATTCTTACACCATTAGTGTTAAAAGTATTAAAAGTGAACAAGATAACAAATATAAAGCATGTTAGTATCCAACATTAAGGTCCATGTTCAGTTTATATTATACTTATTCTTACACCATTAGTGTACCCTTTTTACCTTGACATAATTAACTTAGTTAAACATAATGAAATAAAGAAACATAAATAAACAAGATAAGAACATAAATGAGAAAGAAGTTAAATAAGTAAAGAAAAAGAAATGAAAGGCATAAACTAGATATTAATGAAAGCAAAACTTAAACATTACAAAAGATAAAGAGAGAAAGCAAGAGCATGATCTTGATCTGAACACCAAGATGCCTAAATACATGGCAAATGCCTCCTTTTATAGGCCAAAATTCAGAACTATTGATTTGTTGACTAATTGATGAATGGGTGGCCACATCTTGACTTAGTGACAATTCTTATCTTCTTGTTTGCCAAAAACATCATTGATAATGTTATAATTTGAACATACTTCAATCATGAAAGTTCTAGAAAATTGTCTCATCTTTCTAGGGTAAAAATTTGAGATCATTTGGATTTCTAGAACTCGAGATATGGGCTGAACACTGAATAGTGTCTGGGCTACAGGGCAGATTTAGACTTCTTTATTGTTGCTACAATTTGGACTTGCAAAAGGCCTTGTTAGATCTTGGGCTCTCATGAAAGTTGTAGGCCTATGTCTTACCTTTCCATCCATATAAAGTAGACCTAAATCCAAGATCTACAGCTCCGGATATGACCCGATTACCGAACAATGTTTCAGTTTGGACTGCATCAACATCTCTTTTCTAAGTTTGGCCATCTCTTTGTTCTTTCAATTTCAGTACTTCAACTCATCAATCAATTCTTTCATTTATGTGATAGGCTTGCATTTAAGATGAACACTTACCATAAATTAAAGGTATCTTATATTATTAGATATGTTATTATAAAACATGCTTTAGTTAAGGAGTTATTGATACTTCAAGTGCAAAATGATGATATAAAACCTTGATAAAATGCACTTTTAAGTACTAATCAGCATTGTTTTTGATAAATATATTATGTTCCTTAGCTATATCTGAAAGGTGTTATGGGGGAAATTGGGTACTAAATTGTTGTTTTCAACTACTTGTCACCCCTCAAACAAATGGACAAATCGAAGTAGTTAATAGGACCTTAACACAACTTATGTGTGTTGTCATTCAAAAGAACTTAAGGAATTGAGAAAATTGTTTGTTATTCATAGAGTTTGCATATAATCGTAGTGTACATTCTATTACTGGATTTTCACCATTTGAAATTGTGTATGAATTTAACCCTTTAACTTCCATGGATTTAATTCATTTGCTTGTTGATGAAATGGTTAGTTTTGAGGGTAATCGTAAAGCACAGGTGGTGAAGATACCTCATAAGAGTGTGGGGTAACAAATTGAAAAGAGAAACCGTATGTATGCAACTAAAGTCAATAAGTGGAGCAAACATGTTGTCCTTTAGCCCAACAATTGAGTTAGGGTGCACATGCACAATGAGAGATTTCCGGCTCATAGAAAATCCAAGCTACAACCACAAGGAGATGAGTCATTTCAGATCCTTAAGAGGATCAATGACTGCTTATAAAGTTGATTTGCTATGTGAGTATGGTGTTAGTACTACCTTTAATGTTTTTTTATCTTACTCTATTTAATGTAGGTGATTATTCAGGGTCAAATCCTTTTGAAGAAAGATGGGATAATGAGGATCAACCCTACACCAAACTTAATAATGCCAAAGACCCATTGAAGGTACCAAGTGGGCTAATTAGAATAGCTAGGGATAAGAAGCATAAAGAGGCATTAAATGAGCTTGTTCAGAACATATAAAGTAAGATGGACCTAAAGGAGATTGGGATGCCTAGGGAGCATGAAAGACAACCTCTAATTCATCTAATCAAAGTCCAAGAAGAGCCCAATTTGTGTGGATCATAGGGTTGCCAAATCTGATTTCCTAAGCTAGGAAGGATTAATTAATGATTTTCTTAGTCTATGAAGAAAACTAAATTAGTAAGTACAAAAGAGGATGATTTTCTTCATTAATTGTCTATGCAAAATAAGAAAACCAAGCACAATAAGGCAAGAAGACTTCATAATTAATTCCACATTCAGATCAGATTTCCTAGTCTATTGAGATTTTTTTTGGGTAGCAAATCTGATTCTAGCATATCTAGAATATTAATAAAATTGAGATTATTTTCTTCTTAGTCTTATTTATTATTACTTATTTGGGTCAATTGTAAGTGAGCCTCATATAAGTCCACATAAAAGGGGTCCATTAAGTTTTATTTGAGTCTATAGTCAATATAAATAAAGCCATAACCAGACGTGTGGGGGGCTATAAAATTGAGATTAATAAAAACTTCTTTATTGCACCTTGTTGTGTGAGTTGATGAGATATTCTCCCTTCATTAGTTCTTTAAAGAATTGAAAACGACTTATCAAAGAGCAACTGACTTTGTAACGTCATCTTTATACTTCTCGTTCATTAATCAATATTCGTTGGGTAGGAGTTTTTATTTCTAATAGTATCGGTGCCTAGATAGGAGTTATCCATGAGTTATCTTTGTGTTACACTCCTCTCAAACCTGATTTACTTGGCTTTTTAGGAGTTGGTGTCTTTACATGTGGGTTACTTGGTCGCTTGTTCAAGAAGTTCGCATCAATTTGTTGATAAATAAGTAATGAAAATTATTAAATAAGGTTTCCAAGAAAAATAATCTAAATCTAAATAACATAATTTGTATTATTATTAACTTCATTATCTGTATCATAATGGAAGTTGTAGCTTAACCTCCAAAACATAACAGGTTTAAAATCAATTTACAGGTGCCTCAAGTGCAAATGCTTCTATGACCATAACTTTATATACAAAAGTATGTAACAATTAGTAATCAACTCAAACATAAAAAACATCATACAAAAATAAAAATAAAAATTATTACATTTATTTTTCCTGTAAAAGCAATAAATATCCCCCAACTTACCTTGTTTTTTCCAAGCTAGCTTAACACAAATGCCTATACAAACATGCAAGAATGCCTGAACCTCAACTATATAATGGAATGGATTCAAAATCCTCCAGTAGTGGTAAGTAGAATAATGGCATATGCGTCCAATTAAGATCTGTGAAAAGTATATTGTCAAATATATAAAGTCTGTACGCTCTAGCATATCTGCATAATAAAACATCAAATTCAAATCAAATATAGACAAATCAGTATGTTACTTGAACAATTAGTATACATTAACATGCCATTATAAGATCTTGCCATCGTAATCATCAGGTAATTTAAAAAAGATTTTCTCAAATCCAAGTGTTCCCCTTGAACATTTCTGGAAAGAGTACTCATCCGAATGCACACTTTCATAGAGTGACCATATTCTGGATACCTATAAAACTAAGTGCTCGCCCATTTATAGAAAAGTCAAGCAAAACAGTGACATCATATAATGTGGGTATCATCTCCTTACAAGAAGGTGGAATGTGTGAGTCTCTCGTATTCATCTCTCGATAAGTGTCGTGAGTAAGTCATGATCCATATTTATATGCCAAATGAGATCACGAGATCTAGAAGCAGTATCAACTTATGGAATCTACAGTACATACTACCTAAATTCTGCATAATATAAAAAAACTGACGTACTAACATGAATTATAGGATAATTAGCACAATAATTAATCAATTTTATAAAATAAAAACAAATATACATTTTCATTTTATATGGTCTCTGATCTATGTAACTTTCACAACCGTATAATAGAAGGATCAACCAGACTAGGATCCATGTACTGGGAAACTCTACGTGTAGATGAAGACGACGCACCTTGCGTATATGAAATCCTAACCTAGTGTACCTATAAAATACAAAATATAATTCAAAATTAGAAAATAAATATTAGAAACAATTACATTATAAAAAATAATAAATAGACATGTAATTGAGTATCTTGTTACATACATTGTTTGTATTTATAATTTATGCTTTGAAGCTTCATAACACATCCTGAGCAACTCTTTTTTGGTTGACAAATCTTTGAATTTGTGATTGAAGTTGCTTACCAGGTGTTTAACATAATACCAATGATATTCAATCGGTTGAGGCCAAATTTCTACCATTCCATGCTTAATTCTAGTATGCCTATCCGATATTATACATATACCACTACGGTCACCTATAATGTGATGTTGAATAAGTAGTAATAACCATCTCCAATTAATATTATTTTCTTCTTCAACTAATGCATAAGACAAAGGAAAAATCTCATTATCTGCATTAAAAGCAATAACAATCAACAACTATCCATTAAACCTTCCATACAAATGGGTGTCTTCTACACTAATAATTGACATATAAAACTCGAACCCCTCAATTGCAGGACCAAATGGCTAGAAAACTTTACCAAAAACAAATGTTTAACTAATAAGCTAGTCATTATATTTCCATTCAATAACTGTCCCAGGATTTGATTCTTATAAAGCCAAAAACAATCTAGGTAACATTTCAAATGAGTCCTCATGTGTTCCAAGAAGTTCCTTAAGTATTTTTTTGTCAGCTCATGCCTTATAGTACAAAATTTTAAACTTATAATGCAATTTGATTTCTTCTTATGTGCTAGAAATGATATAAGCAAGGTTATCTTGAACAAGAGTTGAAACAACTGATGTAATAAATTTTGTATCAAGCTGATGATGGTTTTTCTTATGCATGTATGTACATATATGTTTACCTTTCGACTTTGCTATCTCAAAGAAATCTGACCTTTTATGGTATCCCCTACACAAGTATCATTGACATTCAGGTGCATTAATACATTGTAATTGAACAAATGTTTGGTTTGAACATTGAACTTGATATCAAGTAAATGTGCAATGTGTCATTGCTTAACAACATTCATCAAATCATCTTCAGTTTTGAAAGTTTGTCCAACTACCATATCACCACTACTAGATGATTTTTATGATAAACAGATCAATCTTTACAAACTATGTCATCAACTCAGGTATCATGACCAAATTCTTGAATGAGGGGTCTCATTATCATCATTATTATCTAATGTTTCAACAAAACCCATGACACCTTCATCTTCATTATTACTAGGTTCAGAGGAGTCATACATATGTTGATCACAATATGCAATTTTAATTCTACTTTCATCACAAATTACCATAACCTTATCTTCCAATGTCTTAGATGTACCAGCACCAGCTGAAGTGATAATTGTCCAAGTGACCGAGTATGTATAGGTATAGTTACATTATTATCTCCATGCTATATATTATATGAGCTTCTAAGTTTAGGTCAATTACTCACATAAAACTCCGTCATGTTCATTTCACTTTGAACAAACAATTCTATCATAATTTTAAAATCCACATCATATACAATCGGTATCAAAAAATATTGTCGTTCCCTAACAAGAGACCTCCAAGTGATATCTATTCCAATATTATTATAATTCAACCCAAGTCTTCCACATATAATTTTTTTAGTATCTTTAAATGATATGCCTTTAGTAACATTAATATTTTTGTCAATATAAGTGATACTATTATTCGTATCAGGAACAATAGTACCACTATAATGACACAATATAAATAAATTTGAAGGCATATTTTGTAAAATAAGAATACTCATTTCATCAAAATTAAATTATCTCATAATTCAACCTAAACCCTAATTGCTATTATTTTGACCTTAATAATATCAATGAAAATATATATAATTTCATCAATTAAAATCTAAATGATCTCAATTGAACAAAATTTTCAGTTATGACAATTTTTATCAAAATTCAAAGCAAATTCTGGTTGCTATAATTTCGATCATAAGTTTATTAATAACATAAGAAAATCAATTATCTATCTAATTACATCAATTCAAACAATATTTATCTCAATTCAAACAATTACATTAAATATGCAAACAACCTAATATTCAATTTAAAATCTAATTTCTCTAATTTAAACATATTTGATTCAACAATTAACATCAATTTTATTAAAAACACATGATTGCAACACTTAAAACCCAAAATTCTCTCAACATCAACAAAATATCTAATTATAAAACATAACACAAATAATCATAAATCAAAACTCAAAATTTATCAATTCAATAATAAAACCCACAAAACTAAGAGACAATACAATTGTTATACCTTGATTTTTTTTT
>Ga0325410_1005919_pt1 | contig 13479 bp, 6 predicted proteins | sample PopdelMetagenome_16_FD_206182 | JGI IMG/M metagenome (GOLD analysis project Ga0325410, IMG submission 206182) | Populus deltoides microbial communities from Bellville, Georgia, United States - Xylem-PdIQD-R3 | ecosystem: Host-associated > Plants > Phyllosphere > Stem > Wood/Secondary xylem... | reverse complement strand
TCTCTATCTTAATGAAAACAAAATCTCAGGAAGTATTCCATCTTCATTGGGAAATATTACCTCGTTGGTCGAAGTTAGTTTCGCACAAAACAATTTACAAGGAACTATCCCGGCAAGTCTTGGAAATTGGAACAAGTTGTTGATCTTGGATCTCTCTCAAAACAATCTGAGCGGTCCCATACCAAAAGAAGTACTTGGTATTTCATCCTTGTCAGTGTTGTTATACCTACATGATAATCAGTTGACAGGCTCCCTTCCATCGGAAGTGGGTCAGTTGGTGAATCTTGGATTTCTGAGGGTTTCCAAAAACAGGTTGTCAGGTGAAATTCCAAAAAGTCTTGACAGTTGTAAGAGTTTAGAAGGTTTGGATTTGGGGGGTAACTTTTTTGAAGGGCCTGTTCCTGATTTGAGCTCTTTGCGAGCACTTCAAATGCTTCTTCTCTCGTACAACAACTTGAGTGGCCAGATTCCCCAGTTCTTGAAAGACTTCAAGTTGCTGGAGACTTTGGATTTGTCATATAATGACTTTGAAGGTGAGGTGCCTGAACAAGGAGTCTTTGAGAATACAAGTAGGATTTCCGTTCAGGGAAACAAGAAGCTCTGTGGAGGAATACCTCAGATTGATCTGCCCAAATGCACATCTAACGAGCCAGCAAGGCCAAAATCTCATACCAAGCTGATATTGTTCATTGCAATTCCTTGTGGCTTTCTTGGTATAGTCTTGATGACCTCTTTCCTGCTTTTCTACTCGAGAAAAACAAAAGACGAGCCTGCTTCTGGCCCTTCATGGGAGAGCTCATTTCAGAGACTAACCTACCAAGACCTCCTGCAAGCAACTGACGGGTTCTCCTCGTCCAATTTAGTTGGTGCAGGTGCTTTTGGGTCAGTGTACAGAGGAACTCTCACATCAGACGGAGCAGTTGTTGCAGTGAAAGTATTGAACCTTCTACGTAAAGGAGCTTCCAAAAGTTTTATGGCAGAATGTGCAGCCTTGATAAACATCAGGCACCGAAATCTTGTCAAGGTAATAACTGCTTGTTCCAGTAATGATTTTCAAGGAAATGACTTCAAAGCTCTAGTTTATGAGTTCATGGTCAATGGGAGTCTAGAAGAATGGCTGCATCCAGTCCATATATCTGATGTCACACCCGAGACAAGAAATTTGGATCTCGTTCAGAGATTGAACATTGCAATTGATGTGGCTAGTGCGCTTGACTATCTGCACAACCACTGCCAAGTTCCTGTTGTTCACTGCGATCTGAAGCCCAGCAATGTTCTCCTTGGTGATGACATGACTGCTTGTGTTGGAGACTTTGGATTAGCAAGGTTCCTTCCAGAAGCCTCCAATCAATTACCTGCAGATGAGAGCAGTTCTGTCGGCTTAAAAGGCACCATCGGTTACGCAGCCCCAGGTAACATCAGAAAACTTCCCTGTTGATCATGGTTATCCCCACAAAAGAAATGCACATTTTGGTATCCTAAAATATTTTTGGAAAGCAGTAAAACTACTGTCGTTTATATTCCCATCTGCTGATGAATTTTGAATAGCAAGATTGACCAGCTATGTCGTTAATGTTAAGCAACAGCCTCCAAGGTCATGAACAACGTAATTTCTAACCTTTGTATATGAATCACAGAGTACGGTATGGGAAGTGAAGTGTCAACTTACGGAGATGTGTACAGCTATGGCATCCTGCTGCTGGAGATGTTTACAGGAAGAAGACCGACAGATGGCATGTTTAAAGACGGGCACAACCTTCACAATTACGCTAAAATGGTGCTGCCTGACAACGTGTTGGAGTTTGTGGATCCAACACTGAGAGAACACGAGGAAATGAACCATAATGATGATGGTCACAAAGTTATGGAATGTATGGTTTCAATTATCAAGGCAGGACTTGCTTGTTCTGCAGAATTGCCAGGAGAGAGGATGGGCATTGCCAACGTTGTGGTTGAATTGCATCGAATCAGGGAAATGCTTCTTGGAATCAAGAGAAGAGAGAGAGGTGAAATCATTCCCTCATCCATAAGTAGAGACCAGTTGTTGACATTTAGAAGAAAGATTATCAATGATAATGATTATCCATTAATTGCCTTTTAAGTTCACTAATGATCTGTTCTGTGATGCAGATTCCTGAGGTGATCAGAGGGGCAACAAAGACTTTATATGGTTTTTGAGCTGTCTATAAGCATCTCTCTCTCTCTCTTTTTGTGTGTTTGTGTGCTGCTCTGGAATTAAACATGTGTATTAGAAGTGAAAACTTGTAATTATATATATATTGATATGCAATAAACATAGATTTCTGGAAGAAGACAATAAAGCATTAGCTATTTCTTTCATATCCGAAACCAGAACAGTTGTTATTATTATTATTATTATTATTTTCATCTCGGTTTGACAAGCACGTTACTATGGGTAACAAAAATTACAAAGAAAACTCGTATGTTTGTTCTTGTGGTTCAGCCCAGAAATATTATAGGAAACTCGGATTACAAAAGAATACGTTTGAAAAAATTGCTATCTTACGGCTTTTGGCAAACAACTACAAAAATCAGATTCTCTGGCAAACTATTTACACTGGAATGGGGATAAGTAACCGGATTGATCATATTTTCTCCCTAAAATCTCAATCTGTGCCGACTGATTGTCTCGTCTTTAGCATCTGTTACTTGTTAGACCACTGGAATTCAATTTCCAAATTCCTCGAGGGTCCACTTTTGCTTTCTGGCATCAGAGTGTATTCCCCAGCTACTGCTCCTAGCATTACAACCCGATCGATCTGGATTGTTACTTTTCCGAAAGAACTCTGTTGTTGGATCAAAAGAGACAGGTTAAATGACAATGTGAAGAAAAAAATCTCTGATAAAATGTGGATAAACATCGAAACACCTTTTTTGATTTGTTTTCTAACCAAAAAAATAAATTCAGTTCCATTAATTACCTTCCCCATTTTACTCTTATTTTTGCAAGAGATATGAAGCTTTTGGCCTTTTGGAGGACTCTCAAAGGTCCATGAAAAGCTCTCATCAAACTCCGGATTAGGACCAGTTGATACAACCTGAAAAGTTCACAAATATTTTTCATTTTGAGAGAGGTTGGAATAGCAATTTCTAGGGGAAAAAAAGTAGGGAAAGCAATGGCGAGAGGAAATTCTCTTTTGAACAGGAGAATAGGGAGTCGAACATCAAAAGATGGCTGGAATAGATGAATTGGATAATCCATTGATATAAATTACCTTTTATTTATTTTATTTTTCCTTAAAAATAAATGATGATTGGAGATATAAACATCACAAAAAATAAACAAGATGATGTATAGATGCATCTTACCTTTGTTTGCCTGGGTGGTGTATTTCCAAGGGTAAGCTTGCAATAAACACTTGGGTTCCCCACCGACTGCTTCATATTGTTTCCACGCTTGATAATAACCACCAATGTCCCTGGCAAACACTGCAGCAGAAATTCAGCCTTCTCCTGAAATCGAGGTGGGCCAGATTGAATCAAGTATTGCAACAAGGGGATTGCATCTGCAGCAGCAATGGATTGAGCTCTGGAAACTTCAGCTGGGCATGCTGACCAAGCTTGCCTAAGAAGAAACAGTGCATCCAAGGCAGCTTCTTGAGATGCTTCTGATCCTGTCTTGAGAGATGTAACCAAATGGGGTATACTGAGCGTTGCAGGCTCGGTGGCTCTCAACCTTGGGAAGTTGCTAAAAAGGGCATTTAGAGATTTGAGATACTCCTCATTAACAGTCCCAGTGGCCCATAAATCCTTTTCGATAGCAGCTGCACGACCAAACAGAATGTTAAGCTGAGCGTGAAAGAAAATTGAAAAAACACCCTGGCAGAAAACTCATAGCATTTTAATAGGAAAGTACAATACACCTAATCCTGAAGTCAATAAGTAAACTAATATCCAAATACTGATGAACCTAGCCACTGGCCAGGGTTGCTCCACTGCTCAACTGTCTATCATGTCTTTCAAGAGAAGAGCAATAAAAGGCCATGTAGCTTGAATAAAGAAATGGACAACGAAAAATTTTCACTAACGCAAAAATTTTCACTAACGCACAAAGGCTACTGTCCATCCCCTCTATTTCAACATGGCTTCAAGTAATAATCAGAATATTACTATTGTTTTGCCCAATGGTATAGAGAATAGTAAGCAGTTTCACACTCTGATTCAACTTTACATGTGAACCATCATCTGTTAAGAGTTTGAGAAGTTAACTCACATTTAGATGTCTGCTCTATTTCACCGTGAGTTAAAATCTGAACTAGCAAGCAACTCATTCGGTCCAATTAGATCCCATACCATTGCTATCCAAATCTGCCTCAATTTACATTTTACTGCTAAGATCTATTTCATTTTGGTCTACTTCAATTAACCTCTGAACTTAGCATGAAAGAAAAACATATTTCTCGGAGATTATGTTTACCTAAATGTTAGAATAACATTCCAAACTACAAACCACTACGTAAAACCACAAAGAAAAATGTCATTGTATAAAGATTAGGCGTGTTCTCCTCAAATCTGCCAAGAGTAGACAAACTGTGCACAGGGAGAAGAGAAGCTAACCTGTTATGGCTCTGACTGTTTCACTGGACGCATACTCTTGAATGGTGTGATTGGAGAAAAGAAGTTTAACAAACATTGCAGCCTGGACAGATGTATCTGGATCACTTGAACCGATTAGATCCAATACAACTTGAACACCACCAGCCTCTGCAACAGCTCTTTTATTAGATCGGCTATACATGACCAGGTTTTGCAAAGCACATATTGCTACTACTTTCATTTCTTCTGTTGGTTGCTCTTCAAGGACGTTGACTAGAGCACGACAAGCTGAAACAGCATCGGTGCTTCGAGCCAGGCCCTCATTCTGGAATAGATCACCAAGTGCCAAAGTAGCCAGTAATCTTGCCTGTTGTGCTTGAGTTTGGGGATCTAAAAGGTATTGCGACAATGGCAAGATTGCAGTTTTAGTAGCTTTTGATTCTCTGATTTTCACGTTGTTAAGTAATACTTCCAGCAACCTTGCTGCTGTTTCCTCACACTGATGGCTTCTCAGAAGTTCCAAAAGAGCCTCTATGGCACCACTCTCAGCCATAGCTTCAGCACTTGTTCCATCGTCACTTTCTAACACCAAAAGAGCATTCAGTGCACCAACCACCGTGCTTTCCAAACCAGAACGGAGCAACCTTACCAAGACAGCTACAGGCACTTCCAAATAAAATTCAGAGCTAAACTGTAAAATGTTAGCCAGAACAGAAGCAGCAGATTCCCACAAGGCATGAGGAAGAGAAGGATCAGCTTGCAATATAACTTTGGACAACTCACTCACACCACCCTCCTTTGCAATTTCATTTGGCCATATTAGTGCAATGCTAACAAGAGCCTTTACAGCTCTCTGCTGCAAGATGTGTATACCAGAACTGAGAACCCGTATAAGAGGACCAATTACTTGCTGTGTCACTGGATCCTTCTGAAGATGTTCTTCCATGAGCAGATGTGACAGAAGCTCAGCAGCCAGCTGTTGCACTGCTGGAGCCTGAGAATCAAGCAATGGGATGAGTGGCTCAATAGTTTGGTGAGAGGGGAGGTTATAATCTGCACGGCACTGTGGATGTTCCAGAATATTAACTAGAACCTGCAAAGCACTATGTTGTCCATCAGGCCCAAATTCTGGTCTTGTCAGCAGCAGGAAAAGGGGCCCAACAACTTTTGCAGCAGACGGCCCCTTGGCAATGCTGGCATTATTGGTCAATATTCTGAGCAATTCAGCAAATGCTGCACAGAGAAAATCTGGTGCTTCATGGAGGATATCAAGTATGCTTTCAATTACTCCAGCTTTTACCATTTCCATTTTACATGCGGGCCTGTCTTTCCCCAACTTCACAAGTGCCCGGGAGATAGCCTCATGAAGCATGTAATTCCCACCATAGAGAAGGCCAACGAGAGGAATAACTGCTCCATGTGCAGCGACCAGTTCTGCCAGTTGCTCATCATCAACAAGCTTATCTAATGCACAGACAACTGAATACTGGGCAGGACTGAACTCAGTTACAAGGAGAGATACCAGAGGCTCAACACAGCGTGCTGCAGCCATTGTAGACCTGATTCTTGTGTTTCCAAACAAAACACCACACAACTCCGCAGCATCCCCCTTCAGCTCTGTTGAGCAATTTGATGAGAGGATCCTGCAAAGGACATCCACCGCATTCATTTCAACATCTGCAAATGCAAGGGCTCTAGATGGGTTTTCACTCAATAACCTAACCAATGCAGCAACAGCAGCATGCTGCTCTTTCTCTAGACCAGTATTAAGAATTTCCACCAAGGGTTGGACAGCTTGCCGGGCAGTGTCTGCATTCCTGATATGATCAGCAGAAAACAAGCTTTCCAAAGCTTTAGCAGCACTGTACCTTGCAGCTCTTCCACCCAAACGCAGGACAGCAACAAGTTGACTGACAGCACCAAATGCAGCTTCATGTCTCCGAATTTCAGCACTACTAAATAGGATCCCTAACAGATCAGTTGCAGCTTCCTCGGTTGCATCTTGCAGACCAAGCGAAAGATACTTAGTCAGGGCCTCCAAAATCCCTGATTCAACCATAACAGTCTTATTTGGAGGACAGTCTTTTGCTAACTGATTTAGAAGTCCTAATGCTAGAAAAGGTGCCCCAGGACGATCTGGAATTGGTTTGAGTAGATCGACAAGAGCAGGTATTGCTTTGCGAGATGTAGCCCCAACTCTAATGTCTTCAACTCTGAATAACCTCTCAAGCGCAACTTGGTCTGGATAACATACCAAAGCAAACTCCTCGGACAATTCCAGAAGATCAGATATATCACCATCAGCACAGCCAAGTAAGGAGATGAGTCCACCTGCTGCCCCAGAATTTGCAACAGACAGAAGTGTTCCCCGACTACCATTACACACTAGGCTGGCTATTGCCTGTGCAGCAAAATATCTGTTTGCAGACTCCTCTGACTTCAACAAGTTTGCAAGTGCTGGTATAGATTTCATGGTTGCATGCGCACGTATGATGTCTCTGTCTTGAAACAGAATTGCTAGCAGTAGAGCACAAATCCATACGCTGCTGTCTTCACTAAAATCACTCTGCACAGGTAAACATAGAGAAGCTATGAAGCTTAATGATAATCAGAATGTAGAACAGATTTCTCTGCTGCATAACATGTGAAAATGTGTGAAATTTTGTGCTTTCTTTGATGTAACTCATAATTCTTCTAGGAAGCAGATAAGCAAAGCCTCTTGAAGCTTAGCTCGATTATAGGCTCATTCAAGCTCATTCAATAGAATGAATGAGTCAAGCTCAAGCTTATTTTGAAACCTAATGTTAATACAGCCACAACTGAATTAGATCAAGCTAAACTTGTTCAAGATCACAAGATAGCTCACCTAAGTTTACAGGGCCACATCATTTAAAGGTTTGTATCTAGACTAATTAAAATTCACAAAGATGCTTGCATATAATAAGAAAATTTTAGATCAGCCAAATAAAAACTCATATAAAATAAGAATTATTACATTATCAAATCTAATCAAACTTATTTCTGATGTGAGATACACTAGTTTGATTCTTTTGAAAATTACAGATGTTTGCTTTTTTATTGAATGGTTTGTCATGATGAATCCAAGGTCAAGTTCAGCTTGTTTATTTGCTTATTTTATCAGTCTAATATGTTAAATCAAATGAAGCCCGAGGAATAAAGCTTGAGCTTCATGTCTTAGACTCGCCACAAGCACAAGCCAAGTTTGAACCCGCTTGAACCCCACTAAAATTAGATGAAACTGATCTAAATGTATCAAAGCTTGGCTTGACTCGTTTGCTATGTCAATCCATAGAAATCAAAATTTTCATTGGTATTGAGAGCTTATGGCACTAGACACTGGAAAACCTTCAGTTCAAGAGGAAAAAAAGAGGTTTCACCTGACTGTACTGCAAATAACAACTGGAGATTCTGTTAGTGAGGACTTCAACTGCTCCAGCCTCCATTATAACAATTTTACTTTTCTCATCGTGGCAGGCAAGAACCGAAAGTAGCCAAACAGCCAAGTTATAATCATAAATAACTGCTGTTGCTTTATGGGATTCACCACTCTCACCTTCTTTAGCATGTCTGTATATGCTAATGACCTCCCTGTCATCATCAACCAGGTTTCCTGAAGGAGAAGTGTCTGCAGAACAAAGCATTGTGACAAGTGATTGAATAAGGTGATTACATGAATTTGATTGGTTAAGATCTTCCACCACCCTCTGGTGACTAACTTTTGCAGCACAAATAAGAAGTGCAGCTCCCCCAATTTTGACCTTTGGGCTTGTGGAATCAATCGCCCTTCTAGCCACAGACGGTATACATCCAGAGGCACTAGCAACCGCATTTCCTAAAACAAAAGGCTGATCTCGGCAAAGTCGTGACAATATTTCGATAGCCTTGTCCTGCAACAAGGGTGTTGCATCTGCAATCGACGAAACTATTGGGGATATGTGGTTTGGAAATTCAGCTAAAACTGCCCATGCTGGTTTGATGTGTCCGCTAGCCCCTTCTGACCTTGACAAGACAGCAAGTGCAGCCAGAGCCTCTGATGTGGCAGCAGATCTGCCACTAGCAGATTCTAGAAAAGAAACTAATGCGAGTACTGTTCCAGCATGATTGACACAATCAGTTATGGAATTATCAATTCTACGAGAATGAAGGAGACGAGCGATCACTGCTGCTGCATGGGTCTTTCCAGAAATTGTGCCTTCACGCAAAACCCTTGTTGCAGGCACAATAATTTCATTTGGAATTGCTTTTTTTGAAACTTCACCATCCAAAATAAGATTTGCAAGAGCACATGTCGCCTGTTCAGCAACTTCCAAGGTCGATGAGTTAGCTAGTGCAATTAAAGGGGATAACGCATCACGAGCAACAGCAGCCACATCCCGGTTCTCTTTAATTGAAAGAAATATCGAAGCAAGACAATGAGATGACTCTGCTAAGATGTTTTCAGATTCAACATTTAGCAACTTCATCACTGACCAAAGGGTTTTAACAGAGATGCTGCTTTCACGTAAATCCTTTCTAGTTTCAAAAATTCCAGCCAAAGCAGAGGCAGACTTGGCCTGGGTCTCTTCTTTAGTAGAGCTCAATATCTTAATCATTGTCTCAATCGCATCATTTGCAGCACTGCCCTCCCGTAGTACATCACTCAAGTGAACTACAGAAAGCATGCTTCTTAGAGCATCCAGGACATACACTTTTGATTCAGGTAGATCACTGGTTAACAATGCAGTGAGCTGGCTAATAGTAGCTGTATCAGATTTATGTATCAAATGATTTAAAGTCTTTGCTGCAATTTCTTTCCCGTTGAGGCTCCCATTCTTCAGTAGCCATAGCAATGCAGGAACAGCATCAGCACTTTCAACGCATGCACGTATATCTTCACTGTGATTGCACAAGTTCCTAAGGATAGTAGCAGAATCTTCCTTGGCTTTAGCGGATCCTGTCTCTAGAATTTGAACAAGGGGGGGTATACCACCAGCAGCAGTGATGGCCCACTTGCTTTCATCGTTTTCATTAGATAGAAGGCAAAGCAATGCCACTGCACATTCCTGCTGCTGTTCTGATGAAAGCCCAAGAAGGGATATCAATAGCTGAACTCCTTCACGTCCTTGAAGCGAACGCCATAGACTGCCTTCATTATTGCAAAGTGCAAGAAGAGCTCTTACAAGCTCATCCTGAACTTCATTGGTTGCCATTGTAATCAAACCAACAAGCAACCGTTTTGCTTCAGAATTCGTGAGTTTAACTGAAAGTATGGCATTCCCATACAAACTAGCTAATGCTTCTATGGTACGTTCCTGCACAAGATATGGTAAATGAGGATTGAACTGATTAACTAAAGTCTGCTCAATAACAACAGGATCTGATGCCCTGGTGGATTCAGCTTTGCTATCATATATCATCAAAGCCGAAGCCAAAGCTCCTAAAGTATCAGCAGTCTGGGCAGGAGAAGAGCATGATTCAAGGCTTTGACCGAGGCTTGAGATAACAAATGACAAGCCACCAGAAATATTTGCCAGGGCACACATTGCATGCTCCTGTAATGCTTGGGCATACTCCCCCTGCATGAATTCTTTTGAAGGAGCTATTGTAGCATTTATCAGAGCAGGAATACCATTAGATTTAGCTATCTCTTGCCTTGCATCTTTGCACTGTGCAGAAAGAGACTTAAGGGCACCTGCAGCTTCTGCTCTAACAGAGGCTTCATTGCCAGGTCCTAACAGCTTGAGCAACTGTTTAGTAGCCTCTGCAGCTAATACCTTGGAACAAATAGATTCATCTTCCATCATCATGCACGCAAGAAGAAAGCAGATGTTAGCTTGTGTGTCTGACTGTCCTGTTGTGAGCAACTTAACCAGAATATCCACTCCTCCAGCTTGTATTGTTGCAGACCAAAATCCCTCAGTGCTGCTGGAGAGGTTTTTTAATGCTCCAGTCAACAAGTTATCAACTAATTTACCTGTTTTGAGCCCATTACGAAGCAACTCCCAGAGCACAGGCACAACTCCTTCAGTTGAAAAAATTTTTGATCCAACATGATCCTTAGCACCACCCTGAGACACAGCATATATCGTCTTTGCTGCTGCAATTTGACCTTCTTCGGAGCTAGACTTGAGTAGACCTAGCAACGGTGGGATGCATCCTCCAAGTAAGACCTTTACCCTTAGTTCATTCTCCTTGCAGAGAGAACCTAAGACAGTAGCAGCCTGTATCTTAACCCCCAGTGATCCGGACCGGAGAAGAGAAACAAGCACCGGAACTGCTTGAGAGTGAGATCCAACAGCACTGAAAGCATTTTCACGCGTCTCAACAAGTTCTCGCAACTGTCTCAATGCATACTCCTTCTCTTGTACAGATGAGGAGCTCCGGCGCAGCTGCTCAATGCATTGTGCAACACTTGCTAGTGTGCCATCTGGATCCTCCATGCTACCAGTACGGTCTCTGAAAATAATTTATTAAATGAGAAAATTGGGCAACAATTTTCATTGCTTTTAGGCACTATGAGAAACTTCCTCTTAGTTGACCTCATTTTATGGGAAAAAAAAGTTATTACTAGTGAAAACTCATAAAAGGAAATGCATTTATTAATATTTTCAGTAGAGAGAACCAGCACAAAAACATAAAATGGGATATTTCAAATTGAAAGCACTAGAAAAGTAAAACATGGACAGAAACAGAAATCTGGCACAGGATGACAAGAAATAAAAAATGCTGAACAATAATTTAAAAACAAATATAGCATCAGTAACAGAATTCATTCTTATAGGACTGTGGTTTGCTCTTTTAATGGCACAAGGCTCTATTCCAGTTCATTACATCTGGTAATTGCAAAGGAACTTTCGTTTACTTCTGAATTAGAAAAAAGTATCTTGAAATCAGAACTTATTAGATGCATTCCTATAAAAGAAAATTTCTACCAACATTATATGTCATTTTTCTGATTCGAAGTAAGCGTGTCCAAAATCAATCTAGAAATAGTGGAAACAGGACTAGAATTGTATAATTCAACAAAGTGAAAATCAATTCAGAAACTAAAAGCTTGAAGGTTATTGATTTATGGTTTCTAGAAGTCACGTTCACTCGATGCAGAGCATGTGTATTGAAACACAAAAGGTAGATGCAAACAACAAGTGGACCCTCAGTTCCTTTTAAGACATTTTGGAAACACGTACACTAAAATCTCTGATCAACACAAAAGTATTAGCATCAGTATGGAGCATTTCGCACCTATAGTGCTACTCAATATTACAAAAAAATTAATCACCAAAGGATAGCACATGACCATGGTAGATATTAAAAGCATTGGCAAAAGCAAAGTAATCACAACAGGATATCGACCTCATTAGCCACATAAATAAATTCTCAACTCACCTCACACCCATCTTCATAACTGAACGGGGAGTTGGAGGCTCTGAATCTTGAGTTTTTAGATTGCCATTTTTTTCCTGCAATCATGATACAAGAGAGTGTCATTTAATATTAACCAAACATAAACTATTGCTATTTTTTTCCTGCAATCATGAAACAAGAGAGTGTCATTTAATATTTAACCAAACATAAACTAAATGAAACAATCACAAAATTCAACTTCGAAACTAGTTTGCTGCCAATAGTATTTTCAGATTTGAAACCAGAGACCGCGAGGGGTCACTCAAGAATTAAATATTAATAGTTGAAAATAATAGTATTGCAAATTTGCAATACACATCAAAAAATTCTAAAAAAATAAAACGAAAACCGGAAACGCCAATAGATTTAAAAACCAAAAGCATCTAAATATATATAGAGAGAGAGAGGGAGGGAGGGAGAGAATGGATGAGATCCAGCGCCTCCGACACTAAATTAAATCCAAAATTAAATGAAATTCCATTTTTTTTCTTGAAACTGTTATCCGAATCCAATACAGTGAATAATGAATGGACCAACCAGATCAGTAGTGGCAAGGCTGCTGCCATTGGTAGCAGATAACCTCCAAGCGAGTGTAGCCGCCATCTTCTCCTTTTTTTCCCTTTAAAGAATGAATCTGTCTCCAGATCTACCTTATTTTACACAATCAAGACATCAAACTCTCCTGTAAGGTATCAATCAGATCAAGTCAGTCAGCGTAACTAATGCTGCTAATTACAAAAATAAAAAATCGAACTGATTTTAATTTTTAATTGTAATTAATAAGAATGTGACGACATGACTGAGTTCGGTTGCTTCATTGACTTGAATTCATTTCAATTCAATTCTAACAGCAGATCAATAAACTCCAATTTCAACTCAAAAAACGTCGTCGCTTTTTACCACAACATGACTCGAAATTCTGAACTGAACTCAAATGGACAGGACAGACATTCCTTCTTTCTTTTCTTTTATAACAGAAGGAATTTCAATGAAAATGAAGTAACAATGAATTAAAAAGGCAGCACCTCCAGTCTCTTTAAGAATTTTTCAACGAAACGACAAGTAAACGTCATCGATGAAGAGAAAGAGTGATAAAAATGTAGCTAGTAACAAGGAAAGAACAAATCAGTAGATCACTCGTGAGTAATGACTCACCTCTAGAGGGAGAGAGAGAAGAGGCGGAGGAGCATCTACAGATATCGTAGAAGAGAAGGGAAGATAATAAAAAGGCACTTCACTTCATTTCATTTTGATTGGGAAAGACAGAGAGAGAAGAATGAAGTATTTTCAGTCAGACTTTTTTAGAGAAAAATAAATAATTGTGTTTTATTTTATTATTATTCTTTATTCAGATTTTAGAGAAAGAGCGTATAGAGAGGTTTGCAGTTGGCTTTCTCTCTGCATGTGTGGTTTTAGAGGTTGAGAGTGAAAGAGCACCGACAGCTTCAAGCTTACCTGGACTTTCATTGTTTGTCTTTGCGGCTTGGCTTGGCTTGCCTCAGCTTGGATTTTTGGCTA
>Ga0325410_1005916_pt1 | contig 13479 bp, 4 predicted proteins | sample PopdelMetagenome_16_FD_206182 | JGI IMG/M metagenome (GOLD analysis project Ga0325410, IMG submission 206182) | Populus deltoides microbial communities from Bellville, Georgia, United States - Xylem-PdIQD-R3 | ecosystem: Host-associated > Plants > Phyllosphere > Stem > Wood/Secondary xylem... | reverse complement strand
CTTGACTAGGACATCTTCTATCACACCAAGTGGGTAAACAAAACTACGATCCGCAAGTTGTATTACAATGCTAGTTTTATTCAAAGGCTCTAGACTAAGAGAATCATAAACATGTTTAGGCATAACACTAATGGATGCACCTAAATCGCATAAAGCTCTTTTAAAACTAGCATTACCAATAACACATGGGATAGTAAATGCACCTGGGTCTTTTTGTTTCAAAGGCAGATTCTTTTGAACAACAGCAGATACAACTTCACCCATACTTACCATTTCATGACCTTTCAGTTTGAAAGCTCTCTTGGTAGTACACAACTCCTTCAAGAATTTGGCATACTTGGGAATTTGCTTGATAGCATCAAGCAAAGGAATGTTGAGTTCTACTTTCTTGAAAACCTCTAAAATCTCTTTTTCTTTGTCCTCTTTCTTTGACCTAGAAGAACTCACAGGAAAGGGTGCAATTGTTTTAAAACTGGAATTAATTGAGTGAGGAGTTACCTTTGGAGTGTTGGTCTTTATTTCAGTTTGTGGAGGAGGAGGATGTTCCTTCTTTGTACTCAATTCAATTTCTATCTCTTCTTCTTCCTCCATCTCAATCTGTTTTGACCTTTGCTCTTTAAGTTCTTTCCCACTTCGCAACATGATTGCACTAACATTCTCTTTTGGATTTAATGCTTGGGAGGGCAATTTTCCATTCATTTGTGCTTCCAATTTCCCCACACTTGAAGCTACTTGCCCCATTTGCTTTTCCAAGTTGTGAATACTTGACCTTGTTTCCTGTTGAAAAGACATGACATTTTGTTGCAAGGTAACAATATTAGAAGCCAAAGTTTTCATCATCTCACGAAGATCATCATTGGATGAGGACCCCATAACATTGAAGTTTGTAAATGGAGGGGGTTGTCTTGCTTGATAATTCTGTTGGGGCTGAAATCCATGGGGATGGAATTGTCGGCCTTGATTGCCTTGTTGAGGCTGGTTTCCATACCGTAGGTTGGGATGATCTCTCCATCCAGGATTGTACATGTGGGAAAAAGGATCATACTTACGCTGGGACTGTCCATTGAATGCTCCATCAACTGCATTAGCTTGTTCAATGTAATCTTCTTGCATTGTTGGGCACATATCTGAAGCATGTCCTTGTAAAGAGCATATGCTACAAACTTTCACCTGTTGTACATTGCCACAGGCCAAAGAACGCACAAGAGAAGTAAGATCATTAACTTTATTCTCAAGGTTAGAAATACTTACCTTATTTACTCGTTTATTTGCGAAGTCTCCACGAGTGCCAAACTGTTTCGAGTTGGCTGCCATGTTTGAGATCAATTGGCGTGCAGCCTCGGGTGTCTTATCTACCAATGCCCCTCCACTTGCAGCATCAATGATACTACGGTCAGTAGGCATCAATCCTTCATAGAAATATTGAATGAGCAGCTGATCAGGTATTTGATGATGAGGACATTGAATGCAGAGTTGCTCAAATCTTTCCCAATATTCGGAGAGTGTCTCTCCATGAGATTGCCGAATCCCACATATTTCTTTCCTTATGTTGGCAACTCGAGATGCTGGAAAATACTTCTCAAGGAAAATCTTCTTCATGGCATTCCAAGTTCCAATAGATCCTGGGAGAATAGAGAAAAGCCATGCCTTTGCTGCCCCCTTCAAAGAGAAAGGGAAAGCTTTCAACTTAACTTGTTCTTCATCAACTCCATTCGGTTTCATGCCAACACAAACCATATGAAACTCCTTGAGATGAGTATGAGGATCTTCTCCTGCAAGACCATTAAATGTTGGTAACAAATGTATAAAACCAGATTTGAGCTCAAAGTTTACATTATTGTCAATGTTTATGCACAATGGTTGATTTTCCACGTTAGGAGCAGCAAGCTCCTTGAGTGTTTGTTGTCGTGCAATAGCCATGGTGTTGAGGCGAGCTTCCTTTCTTAACCTGTGTAAAGTGCTTTCTATTTCAAGATCAACCTGCACTTGAATTTGATTAGTAGAATGGGTCACAGGCATAAATTGCTAAGAAAACTCAAAAGAAAGTAACCACACAAGAGATCGAAAACAATACAAATTGTACAAAAATCCTACGGTAGAAAACTAAAACTGCCTAAAAACATTAGAAAACAGCAGAATTTGGCCTCACTAGGGTGGGGCTAGTGATACCTAATTCCACCAAAAACTGTTTTGAACAGTACCACTGCCGCAAGTGAACACTACCGTCGCAAGCAAAAATTCTTTTTCTCTTTTTTTTTTCAGAAATATAAATAACAATCACAGCAACTAAAAATAACAGTACAAGCACAAGAATCAACTAAAATTACCTCCCCGGCAACCGCGCCAAAATTTGTTGCGATATCGTGGTCGCACAAATTAATTACCTTAGCTTCAAACACGACACACAAGATAATATAGAGCAAGCAAGGGGTCGATCCCATGAGGAAGTTTCAAGTCAGATTTTTATGTTGTACGTTATGTAATTGGGGGGGTTTGGTTTGTGATTTTCTAAACTATGGTAGCAATTAAACTAGCAAATAAAATCAATTAAAACTGAAACTTATCAAGAAAACAAATCTTGGTCGCAAGCACACATCTACCAACGGAAATTAGAACTGATCATGGAAACGAAACATCAATTTATATTCTGAATATTTATCTCTTCTTAACATTGGTTAGCTAACGGATCCGCTGTATAACTAAACCTAACCATTAAACAACCATAGTGTCTGCACTAGTAATTTAATTTAATGGCAGCCTTAAGAACTAGATAAGTTGGTTAATCAAGAAAACATAATTGTCCGCAGTCTATGCTTGATTTGATTGAATGTTCTCCCTAAGATTAATAACGTAGATCCGCCACAATTATTAAATTCAGTTGCTTCACAAGTTCATATACCACAACTCCGGTTTTGATATCAAACTTAGCAATAGATTGTCTACAATAATAACTTAGAGTCCGCTCTAGCAATTAAAATAAACAATCATAGGAAAAATAAGCATAGGAGAACAAATATATTCATCATATAAACTGAAAAGAAAAGGTAAAATAAATCTCACAGTTCTTGAAATCCGAAAGTTTCCATGTCCTTGCAACCAAGAAAAAAGCTTAGCCTTGCATAACTATTGAACTAGTACTTCTAAAGAATGAAAAGAGCATAATTTTTGGGTTTGTAGAGGAGAGAATGTGTGTTTATTCTCTGCTGGCTGCTGCCTCCTTCTGCTCTCCCTCTTTTTATATCTTAGGAAACCCTAGGTCTCTATTTTACAAAATAGTCCTCCATTAAGTAGACTGTTTACATTTAAGTACTTCAATAACTATTTTCCTAAAAAAGAAGAAATAGCCTTCCATGAAATCTTCAAGATTTGACTTAGAGGAGCTAAATTGCTGAAATAAAAACTTGGATATCGGTTTAGATGCTTCGGAACGTAATTTGGACTCGTTTCTTCACGAAACCTGTTTGCTGGCAGAATTCAGATGTCATCTTTGAAAAATCATATCTCCCTCATATGACATCGTTTTTGACTGAAATTTGGAGCTTTTATAGAACTTTGAGTCATGAATCCAAAACAATTGAGTTTGCATCAATTGGACTTCTGTAGCTCCAGATATTCAAGTTGGAATAGCCGAAGGTCAACACTGGCAGATTGCAAGATTTGACTTTGAAGGCTGCGATTTCCATGCTCTTCCTTATTTTATTTTCTTGCCTTAGATGTACAGAAAGGTATGGATGTAAGATTTTTAATGCCACTGGAATCACTTCATTTCAACCTCCAGAGCTCACGCTCTGCACAAAACATCGACTGAAGGTCAAATCTGCCAATTATCTCCAACTTGCTCCTTTTTGCATCTTTCATCCAAAAGTGCCTTCAAAACATAAAACAAAGAATATCAAGGCATTTTATATATAAAACATAGGCAAAACACTAGTTAAATGTGGGTGAAACTATTGAATAATATGGTTGCATCAATTTGCCAGTCTTACTCTTCTCTCTCTCCATCACGACTTCAACTTCTACACCCCCACCAACACCTCCTTTACCAACTCATCCTTTCTACCTCACCCACGAATAATAGTGCCATCGCAAGCTTCTTCTTCTTTCATTACACAATAATCTCCAAGAACGGTGTCGGGAGAAGCTTTAGCGGCACCTCAACCACACTAGCAGACCAACAATCAGCGATGCCTCTCCTTTACGCCATGTAATTGTTCTCTCCCCTATCTACATGCAGGACATGAATTAATTCACGCTAACAAAGGTAAAAATGGGTTGGACCCATTTCAGGTCAACCAATATGGTTGGGTTGGGTCCAACCCATTCTAAAAAAAAAAAGGGATTGTTGAGCCTTCAGCCGATCCAACCCGGCCTGACCAGGGTAGGCTTAGCCTTAGGCCCAAGTAGCCCGTGGATATATGAAAGTAATATGATAATATTAAAAAAAAATTAAAAATAAAAAAAACAAGACAAAAGAATTATTTTCAAGGAACATTTTAAAATCATTTGTGGGTCCGTCAGGTGTTTTTCAACAATTTTATCTAATATTGGGTCGTAAACTTACACTGTAAGATACGAACCTGATATTAAAAGTATCTAGTTTTTCTTTTAAATTTCAAAAATAATAATAAAAATATCTAAATAAACTTTCATTTAAAAAACAAAAATATTTTGTTTTCATGTATATAGTTAAATTCTAAAAGCTTTTCACATGTATTTTATAAAAAAATAATCATGTTTTAAAAATATAAAATAAATATTATAATTAATTTATGATTATTTATTAGAGTTCGAATAAAATACTAAAAATCCTGTAATAATTAGTTCGTTATTTGAAAATGAGGAATTCTTAAAAGCATTAATATGTGAAATAATTAATTTACAATCTTATGATATATATAATGACGACGACACCAGACTTTGAGGGATGTAATTTATGTCGAATGGTTAATTAATTATGTCATCAAGCTCAGTCAAATTCAAGGAAGGGGCCCACGTGGTTTTGAGAACTACTGTCTCATATGCTCACAAAAAATCAACGGAAAAATCTGCACCAGCCACGCCATAGTTGTACGGAAATGGGACCTTCTTCAGGTGGAGGTACGATGGAAGGAATCTGTCACTCAGTGTTTTCACACTTTACTGGCTTTCTTTTTAAGTATTATTTTCCTTTCTTTTTTTGTTTTCTTGAAAAGGAAGTTGTTATTCTAAGAGCCACCCACGGTAGTTACCATGAGCTCTCTCTGTGTTTACTGACAAAATTTCAGTTTGATTTAAGAGATATATTCGTTTTTGTTAAAAAAATTTGTTTAACGCGATAGATTGTTTTTGAATGTTGAGGTGTTTCATAATATAATATTAATTATTTTTTAAATTATTTTTTATTTAAAAATATATTAAAATCTATTGTTTTGTAAATCTTTCAAATAGTCGAAATTGTATTAACCATTAAGAAGACAGAAGACCGGTCAGATGAAAGGCAAGCGAAGTCATTGTACCATAAAGTGGGCTGCTAGACGACTGAATAATGATCTATCTAAGCTTTCGTGGGCTAGGGCATCAACCATTCCATTAGCTTCCTAGCTAGGAACATGATAGAGCTAACTGACCTGAATTATATATTTTTTTTTATTTACGTGAGTGTCTGAACCAGCTTACATGCACCATGACTAATCCCACGGTCCACTGAACATCCTGTAAACCCATGACTAATCTCATTAGCTAGGAACATGATAGAGCTAACTGACCTGAATTACTTTTTTATTTATTTACGTGAGTGTCCGAACCAGCTTGCGCGCACCATGACTAATCCCACGGCACACTGAACATCCTGCAAACCCAGTAGGCATGTAAGGCACCGCGGGGATGACAGGCGTGCATATGAGAACTCGAACCCACGAGCAGCAGGAGAAGACAAGCCTCTCCCACCGCCAGGCCAAGACCCTCAGTGCTAACTGACCTGAAATACTTAACAATATTAAGAATAGAGTTGAACTCATTTTGCAATCTCCATGGCCTCCGAACCAATTGATTTGCACGAATCCTTATATATAAATAGAATAAATTGGCACTCCGTCGTAAAACTAAGTGATATTTAGAAATTTTTCCATGAAATCCTTATAATCTGTTTGGTATTGTGTTTAGCCATGAAATAAAGCATATTAAACTACACGGTAATATATTTTTATGATGCGCTGTGAATACATTTTTATGATTTTTATAATAACGAGTTGAAATTGAAATTGAAATCATATTTAGCTAGTATATTAATATAACATCTACTTTGCAATTACCTTTATTCTGGAAAGCACAGACCATCTGCTGCTGCAACGTCCATTCACATGGAAACTATGTTGCCGATACCTATCCTGATAGGGAGTTGTGTGGTGTATCCTAGAAACAATAGATAACCTATTGTATGCATGACAGATGCTTACAACTGGAAAGATGCAGAATTTTTTTTTGGCAAAAGTTAGAACAATGTTTGTGATAATTGAGAGGTTTAATCTAATGAGATAATCACCTCTGTTATTTATATAATTTGAGTAGTACATATGTTACGGTGTAGCATACTATATACGATAAGTCAATACATTAATAATACAATATTTTCTATTCTAACACTTTCCATAATACACCTCCTCAAGTTGAAGGTAGGTTATCCATATGAAGCTTGGAACATAAAAGAGCAAATATAGAATAAGAGAGGTTGAGTAAGGATATCTGCTAATTCATCTTTGGAGGAGATGAATCAAATCTGAATCTCTTTTTTGGCCACTCGGTCACGAACAAAGTGATAATAAACTTCAGCATGTTTTGTTCGAGCATGAAAAATCAGATTAGCAAACAAATAAGTAACACCCAAATTGTCGCACCAGATAGTAGTAATAGAACTAGGGGAAAAGCACAGATCTATCAGAAGATAGTGTAACCAAAGAACCTCAGCAGTACCATCAACCAAAGCTTTATACTCTGCTTCAGTGGAGGAGCGAGCAACAGTGCGTTGGTTCCCAGATTTTCATAAAACAGGTGTGGTACCAAGAAAAACAACATATCCACTAGTAGATATTCGATCATGAACACTCCTTGCCTAATTGGCGTAAGTGAACCCATGAAGTGATAAAGAGGAGCCACGAGTAAGGTGGATGCCATAAGATGATGTACCTTTCAAGTAGCGTAAGATACGTTTAACAGCAGCCCAATGACTCTCAGTAGGAGCATGCATAAACTGACATACCTTGTTGACAACATAGCAGATGTCCAGTCTAGTAAACATGAGATACTGAAAAGCACCAACAATTTGTCGAAAGCGAGTGAGATCTGAGAATAACATAATAGATGACAGATCAAGCTTGGAAACAGAGGCTGGTGTATCGACAGGTTTACAGGATGACATACTTGCATGACAGAGAATATCAAGAACATACTTATGTTGACTCAACTTGAGTCCTACACTGGTAGGAGTGGCCTCAACTCCCAAAAAATAATGAGAATAACCCAAGTCGTGCGCGGAGCTTAAATTTTGAACTCAATAAAGTAATAAGGCGATGAATTAGGGCAGAGTTGGTAACAGTAAGCAGGACGTCATCGACATAGACAGGCAGATAGCAAATATCATGTTCCTCATCAGAACAAAGAGAGAGGTATCAACCTTGGAAGCCCGAAAACCAATAGTCTGAAGAAAGTCACTCAGATGGGTGTACCAAGCCTGATGGACTTGTTTTAGACCATACAGAGACCTGTGAAGAAGACAATATGATTTGGCAGAGAAGAGTCTACAAAACTTGTAGGTTGTGTCATGTAAATAACCTTTCGAAGTGAACCATTGAAAAAGGCATTGTGGACATCAAGTTGTCGAATCTGCCATCCTTTAGACACGATAATAGTGAGAACTAACCGAAGTAGTCTGCCAAACTCGTTTATATACATGTGCTATATGATTTGGATTAAATCTTTTCTTGAAAGTCACAAGAAATATCTAGATTGTATAGAACTGTTTTATATCTTTATTAAACTTGGTCCAACATGTCAAAATAACTTTTTCATGTAACAAAAAATATTTTATTTATAAATATTTGATATTTTTATTAAATAAGGCCCGACAAATCAATTTTTTTATGATTTAATTTTTTTGTCTAATCCAAGTTTAAATTCTGTTATGAGTTTTGATACTTTAAACCTTTATCTAATTTATAAGTATCATCTTTATAACCTAAACCAATATGTGAAAAACATTTACGATGATGAAAACCGAAATCTGAATTGAATGGAGCCAGCACCTTGCTGTGGTAAAATTAACAACAGATTTATAAAGGTTGGAACTTGCCGGAACATAAATACTTGCAAAGATAACAGATATAATTGCAGGTTAGTGGGTTGTCGTACCCTACTGTTTCAAGGCATTCCACTCATCTGGGGTGCTCTTGGATTCGAGTCACCAATCCCCTCTAGATATAGTACATTATTGAGACAATCTCTATCATTATTATTTACAACAAATGCTAAAAAAAGGCTTTAAAAATCCTTACCTAGGATTTTTTATGGTACAAATCTATGATTGATTTGCTAGGCAAGTTGCGGTTTCTTATACTTCAACAATTTTGGATTTTCAAAGGATAGAAGCTTTCGGACTAATTAAGGTTAGGTGAGAACATGTACAATAGGTCTTGATGGTGAAATGATGTCATGTGGTAGTTAAAATAGAAGATCAGTAATTTACGCAGCACATGTTCTCTTACATAATTCGTTAGTTCAATACTTTTTCCTTAAAATAATCCACTTTGTATCACTTTTTTCATAATCATTCGGGAATAAAAAATTTAATAAGAAAGTGAACGAACTAGTTTAACCTTTTCTCTGGTTTCATTTTTAGGATTCATTACCGTATGCATTATGTTTATGTTGCGGCTATGATCAAATCTTTTTTAACCTTGGTTGTAATTATAGGGATGAAAGGACCGATGCATGCAGGCCCGAAAGTTGGAAGTCCAAAGGGTAAATTTTCTTTTCCATATATATATAAATTTCATGAGGAACAACAAACAAAACTTCCACCTCTGAAGGCCAAGGCTTATCTCTCTCTCATAAAAGAAAATGTTTACAACTCGTTTAAATATAAAAACAGAGGAAATTATACCACTCCAAGCATGCCAGCTCAGCATGTTAATACTACAAAAAATTATCAATTTCAAACAAAAATATTTAAAGAAAAAATATCATCAGTAAATCACTTAGTGTATCAGTATCTTTATTCTACTTCAATTTGTTTTTGAAGATTCATCACATGAAGTAAGTGAAACAACCCTTTTTTTTGTAACCTAATTTTTTTATATATATTTTTATATAGTATATGCAATTTGTTTGTGTGTTTACTTGTTTAATAGCTTTTTCTTATAAAAAAATTATTGTATAAATGAATGATTTGTACGTGTTAGGGTTTATTTGAGAATTTGAAAAATTGTATTTGTTTATCATTGAATGAAATTGAGTTTGATTTTGTAATTTAGGTGTTTTATAATGAAAAAAATAATGAGTTATTTAATGGTTATGTTTTATATTTTGTCAATTTTATTGTTAATTTAACATTTTGGTAAATTTAGAGGAATTTGATTTTTTAGAGAAAATTGATAATGATTTAAAGTTACTGTTAAAATTGATTGAATAAATTTGAGTTAAACTAAGATAGCTAATTAGTTGTTGCCAATACTTTATTTGGTTCACATTATTAATTAATACATTTTTTCAGCAATATTCTATATATGTTTTATATAAGTAATGAATAATCATTCTTAGATGTATCGAGTTTTGCATGAAGGGTTGTGCAGGATGAGTTATTGTAATAGGGTTGAGGGTTTTATTAATTACACATTATCTAATTCGAAAAAAATTAGTGGAGGCGGTATTAGATGTCCATGTAAAACGTGTAAAAATAAAATAAAAATTTCAATCCAGATGTTGTTACAATGCATCTTCTATAAAAAGGGTTTATGAAAAAATATATGTGTTAGTTTGCATACGAAGAACCATATGTTTCTTACGAGACCATGGTAGAAAGGATGGTTGGATCAACTTTTAGTTCTAGCAACGTGAATGAAATTGTAGATGATAATAATTATCATTATAAGAGTACGGTTATTAATGCAATGAGAATGAATTATGGTTAATAGGTGAATGTTCAATCATAGATAAAGAACAAATACAGAAGCAGTTAGGTTTTTTGAATTTTTACAAGATTCTGACGAACCAATATGAGATGAGTGAAAAATCATAGTAAATTATTGGTTGTTGCACAAGTGTTTACCAACAAGTCAAATAATGGGCTGAGTGAGGTCGATTACGATAGAATTGTTGAATAGGCAAGAAGCATTTTACCTAAAAGAGAACTTATATGTTACTAAATCCATGATGAAACCCTTTAGCCTAGGATACTAGAAAATCAACACGTGTCTAAACTTTTAGATGTTGTACTACTTGGAAAATATAGATCTGACCGAGTGCAAAACTTGTGGACATGTTTGGTATAAACCCATAATTCGAAGAGGAAGGACTCTTGTCGTATATGGAAAACTGAGATACTTCACATCACTCATATACTGCAAAGGTTATTCATGTCTCCAAAGACTGTTGAGCATATGACATGGCATAATTCACATGATGTGGTGGATGAAGTCATATTGCATCTTTCCGATTGTGAATCCTAAAAGCAATTTAAAAGAGTACAACCTTAGTTTTTAATGGTTCCACTGAATGTACATGTTGCGTTATGTACAAATGGTTTTAATTTGTTTAGGTCATTTGTTGCACCATATTATTATTGGCTGGCGATACTCACGATTTACAATTTGCCATCAGGTATGAGCATGAGGTCAAAGTTCATATTTTTATTTATGGTCAAACTCAATCTTAATAATCTGGATAGGACTATAGATAATTGTTTTATATTATTGATTGATGAGTTAAATCAGTTATGGTCATTTGATATTTTTTTATGTATGATGTCTTGAGGAAACATAATTTTCAGATGAAGGCAGCTTTGATGTGGATTATGAGATGGTTTCTGGTTTGAGCACACATGAAAAATTAGCATGTCCATAATATATGAGAAATAACAAAGTTTTCACCTTAACAAATGGTGACAAAACATTAGTTTTTGATTGCTATCAAAGATTCTTATCAACCGATCACAAGTATAGAAATAACAAAAATGACTTCTTTATAGGTAGAGTTGAAAGGGATGTTACACCACCAATATTGTCAAGTGAAGAATTGTATGATATGGTCTCGTAGTTCGAGGACATTGGGTTTGGTTTTGAATTTGTTAAGCATAAGTTTTCTGGTTTTGGTGTGACCTATAATTAGGTAAAATGAAGTATTTTTTAGGAATTTTCATATTGAAAGACTAATGTTTGAAAAAACATTTTTAACACAATGATAGATTTGAAATGGAAGACAAAGGACAATATAAAGACTAGAATGGATATATCTTTGTTTTGTCACCATAAGAATAAAGAGTTGGTTTATGATGGATCACGAGTCACAAAGCCCAAAACCACCTTCGTCTTAAACAAGAATGTCAATTACTGATCTACCAATGGCTGAAGAGTTTGTGTTTTCCTAATGGATATACTTTGAACATATCTAGATTAGTGAATTTGGAGGATGACATATTGTATAGAATGAAGAGTCATGATTATCACATGTTTATGCCAACACCCACTACAAGATTTCACAGTTTTACCGACGAAAATATTCCGTCGGTGTGTGATTAGAAGTTTGTCGGTGATTTTTTTACCGACGTTATCACCGACGGATTAAGTCCGTCGGCTTTCCTTTCATCGGTGATTCCCCCTTCCATCGCTATATCGGTCGGCAAAACAAAAAAAACATTTGCCGATGGTTTTACAGATGGAGTTTGTGTGCCAAAAAAAAGATTCCCGCTTGAAATATACCGATGAATTTTTATTTCGTCGGTGATATTGTGATTTACCGACGGAAATTAACCGTCAGTAAATGTGTCGGTGAGTGTATGAAATACCGACCGAATATATCCGTCTGTAAATTCATCGGTACATTTAAATGCCGACGGATTAATTCCATCGGTAAGTCGGTCGGTGAGTTTATGAAATACCGACCGAATATATCCATCTGTAAATTCATCGGTACGTGTGTTAAATGTCGATGGATTAATTCCGTCAGGAAGTCTGTCGGTGAGTGTTTAAAATACCGACCGAATTAATCTGTCAGTAAAATCCTTGGTAATATTTTTTTCTGAATTTTTTTTTAAATTATTTAGGATATGTAATATAAAACTATATAAATTAATTGTAATACAAACCAATTATGCAAATAAAATTTATATTAAACATAAAAAAAAACAAAGTGAAATAATATTCATTACAAACTGAATATGTTTCAAGAAAAATATTAAATGAAGTTTTAAAGGTAAATAATGTTTATTACAAATTAGTATAAAGGTGGAGCTGGAGGAGGAGGAGGAGATCCTGGAGGAGGCTGGTGGTTATACGGCCAAAAAAGATTAGGCGCACATGTTCCACTATTTGCCATGTTCATAATCATTTCGCGAAGCTTTTCATAAGTCGTTTTTTGTTATTCATAAGCCGCCTTTTGTTGTTCATACTCCGCTTTGATTTGCTCAGACTCCGCTATTTGTTCCGCTCTTTGTTTTGCATGAGACGCTTTGAGTTGTGCGTACTCCACTGATAGGTGATCGTATTTCTCGATGAACTGAGCCGTGTGTTGCTGCAAGGCCACGAAGTCCTTAGATTGGGAGCTCGATATTGATTGGGAGCTCCCAACGGTTGAAACACTACGGGTCGATCGCAAGTTGTCGGCCGTAGTGTTGGAGAGCCCGTAAACCTGATTTTTATCGGGTCCACCTGACGATCCAACCTCCATCCACAAATCCGGATCGAATTCCGGATGGGTCAAAATATCGTTCCCGTATCTCTCCTTCCTTTAATCGATTATTATAGGTCTCCTGAAAATAAAAAAAAGTAATCATCATATTAAATTCAATAAACATAATAACTTACAAAATAAAATGGTTGAACAAACATACCACGAAATGGCTAGCACAGTTATCAATGAACTGTTGCGCCCCCTTCTAGCGGTCTTGACTCCGCACGTGCATCTCCACAAACAGCTCCATTGGGCTCGGCTCACGTCCAAGAGACACAGCCTATAATGAAAAAAGATATATTAATAACAACTGAATTTACCGATATATTTCATTTAAATTAATCTTACCATCCGTTTCGCATGTGCAGCAAATGAAACGGAGCCGCCAGTGTGCGTTGTCACCCTGTCATGAATTGGCTGATTCCGGTTGCCAGCACCGGACTGTGAGCGTCGTGTGAACCACTCAGACGTCACGTGCTCAAGATAGTGCGGCCATATATCTTCCGGGATGTATATCGGTTTGAAATCCCTCCAAACCGCAACATCATTCCAGCCTTGGAAACC
>Ga0325410_1005915_pt1 | contig 13480 bp, 4 predicted proteins | sample PopdelMetagenome_16_FD_206182 | JGI IMG/M metagenome (GOLD analysis project Ga0325410, IMG submission 206182) | Populus deltoides microbial communities from Bellville, Georgia, United States - Xylem-PdIQD-R3 | ecosystem: Host-associated > Plants > Phyllosphere > Stem > Wood/Secondary xylem... | reverse complement strand
AAAACAGGCTGCCAATGTCTTTCACATCCCAATTTTCCACCCATAAAAAACACACACACGGACAGTAAAAACAATCTCTGTCGTTTCTGTGCTTCTTTAACTCTATTTATTTTTATATTTAAAAAAATTTAATTTTTTTTATTTTTTTTTAAATTAATATTTTTAAATTATTTTAATGTGTTGATATCAAAAATAAATTTTTAAAAATAAAAAAATAATATTTTAACATTTTCAAATGAAAAATACTTTAAAAAGCAACCATAACTACACTTTCAAAGACTTTTAAAAGCTCACGGTATGGAAAGTTTACGTTGTAGAAGTTTTTTTTAAAAATATATATTTTTAATAAATATATTGAAATAATATTTTTTTTATTTTAAAAATTTTATTTTTAATAGTAATTTGTCAAACCCAACTAAAAATATATAAATAAATTATTATTTTTAAAAGATACTTTTTTAAAATGCAAAAACAATTCCTCTGAAAACCCAATATCTTTATCGCAAATTCCAAGAGAAGCAAAAATAATGCTACCACTAGCATCCAATTTCTCTCTGTCAAAACTCAAAATTTGTATCCTTCTTAAAAGAAGTGGAAACTGCTCTAATTTACCACTCGCGTGGTAGCCTTTGCTGGTTTGTATCAAAAATCAAACAAGATTTTCTTTTTTTTTTTTTCTTTCCCAAGAAATTCCAAACCTGGAAAAGAAAAATATGAAAGCAAAAGCTAACAGTAAACCACACAGACACAGACAGAAACAAAAACAAAAACGACATTTTGTGTGGCTAAACGACGCCGGAGTATGACACCTGGGTTTGCCTTGATAATGATAGGTTCTAACAGTAAATAAGGCACCAGGCAACGGCTAACATTTTCCCATTAGAGGCCTGCTTGCTCCCACTCACACCTCCCAAACACAGACTGCATATATATATATATATATATATAAAATACAGAGGGATGGGTGCCAGTAACGTCTCTCTTTCTATAAAAAAAAAATAAAGAGCACACGTGCCCTTGATGCCGATTTAGAGAGTTGAGCCGGTTAAGCTCCATTATATAGCACAAGCTCTTTATTCAATATCCAAATTTTTAATACAATCCTAATTTTTTTTTCAAGTTGTTTTTGAAAAAATTGGGATTTTTTAATATTTTACTTTAAATTATTTTTTTATTTTCAGAAATGCTGATGTTAAAAATAATATTTTTATAAAATATATATGTTATTTTTATATATTTTTAACTAAAAAATAATTTAAAAAATAACCAGCAAAATAATACTAAACAGGAACTATGCATTATGAGCACCCACAATAAGCATCACTTGTTTTCAGATTCCATTTGACAAATTAACAAAGCTTATAGCTTAATTGTTTTTATATTTAAAAAAAAACATTTTTTTATTTTAAATTATTTTAATGTATTGATATTAAAAAAATTATTTAAAAATATTTTTAAATAATTTTTTTTTCCTCTCACCAAAATAGTTGCATATATTACTCCATAACAACAAAGAAAGAAAAGAGAACATAAATTGAACAAGAAGAAAACAGCTATATATATATATATAAATTCATTTAATTATTTATACAACATGGATGATATAGAAATTTGAACTTCTCCTTTTCTTTTCTTCCTTTCAAGTCTTTCATTCGCTTCGATTCATAGTACAACTCGTTTCCCCATATACATAAATTTCTCAAGTTTCCCATTTCTATCTGAAAAAAAAAAAAAAAAACCCAACCCCGAGAAACCCTTGAAAAAAATAAAACATAAAAAACACACACACATATATTTGTGATGTCACTTTAATCATCACCGGGAAACCGACTCAGCCAATTTCCCAATTTTCTCAACAAGTTCAGGCGACAATGTTTTCACCGGTTTCCTCTCCTTCTCTACTCTAAAATCAAACCCCAAAGCATCCGATACTTCCTCGGAGCTCCACCCAGCTTTGCGGAGCGAGTCCGAAAACCGATCCACTTTCAAAAGCAAAGCATCTAGGATTGCTTGATTATCTAAAATTACCATTTCACCCTCAAAGAAACCCGAAGCTGATACTTGAACCATTTCATCGATGTCCGACTCCCTCCACCCGCCTTCTCTCAAAACCGACCCGATTTGCTGTATATAATCCCCCACCCATCTCGGTATTTCGGATCTTGGCATCTCAAAAAACCGTTCCGGCGAAGAAGATCCCGACGAAGACGATGCTGAATTCCTCCTTCTCCTGTCCACCACCGCGTCACTCCAAAACTCTACCCATCTGGGTGTCCTCGACCCGTTTACCAGACCCGTATCCAAACTCTTCCGCGAGAGATTACTGGATAAACCGATAGATTTCTCACTAACAGACTTTTGCTTTTTTATAATAATCGGGTCAGATTTCGAGCTCCGGAAAAGATATTCACGGTCAAAAAAGTCTGATAGGTCCAACCCGCAACAAAAGATCCGATTTTCATCGACAAAGAAAATCGGGTTACCCGCTAATGATGGTTGACAAGGAATGTAACAATGGTTAAAAATGGGAATCAAAAGAGGGGCTCTTTTAAGCGAATTTCTAGCGATCCGTAAGGCCTTTTCCGGGTCGGAGGGTCTCGGGCCCCAAGATTTCGACCATAAAGTGTTTCGTGCAATTTGGAAGCATATAGCGGCGATGGGAAGGTCTAGAGAGGCGCGTAGGTGGAGGCGTGCACCTGCAGAACGCCAGTCGGGGAACCCTGCGCCGACAGGGAGGCCAGCAGAGAGGACGGCGTGGAGGTCAGGTGGGAAAGCGAAGCCGAACTCAGCTTCGGATCGAGCGAATTCAGAATCGGTAAGACCCGGCTGAACTTGGATACCAGAATTGCGCAAATGGGTTATTACTTTATCAGCTAATGAAGAGAAAGAAAGGAGGCTGTTGCGAGCTGGGAGTGTTGTTGTAGTTGATGGGGCAGCGGCTCGAGCAGAGAGACGGCGTAAACCGGCAATATGGGCCGGGTTAAGGCCGGTCATTCTCCGGTCCACGTCTACCATTGTTGTATAGTTTGGGATAAAGAGTAGAAATGGGTTGGTTTTGATAAAGAAAAAAGGGGAAAGGGAAAGGAGGTTGGTGTTTTGTTTGGAATTCCTTTTATATATTGTTAATGGGATCGGAGTCTAGAGAAGCTGAAAGGACTAACGAGTGATTGAGCGAGTGTATTTTATTCGTATGTGAAGGGGAAATGGAGAAAAAGTGAAGGAACTTCCGGTGGATGGCGCGGGGAGGTAGAGGGGGGGAGAGAGAGAGAAGGAGGAGGAGCTTCGTTGTTTAAAGAAAGGTCGGCTATTTATAGCTGTTAAAGTGAGCTGCCTGCTTGTTTCCCATTTTGGCGTGGGTTTTTTCTTCAAATTTCCGCTTTTTTTTTAGCATATTCTTAAAAAAATATTGATCAAATAATAAATAATTAAACAAATTAACAGAATAGCATAGTTTTACCCATCTTGATTAAAAATGCAACTTTTATAAAAAAAATTTATATTTATAATAACGATATTTAATATAAAAAAATATTAAATAAACAAGAGAAGAAGAAAAAATCTCATATGTAAACCTCTAGAAATCTAAAATAAAAAAAAGAAATAAGTAAATAAAAATTAAAATGAGTTTAAATATGTGATCATAGTTAGTAAAAGAAAATAGCATAAAAAAGTGTTGGTATAAACACTGATTAAAAATTGATAACGTTACTGTAAAAATAATAATAAGTCCATAAATAAATTAAATGATAAAAAATATATATTTTTTAAAATAAGGAAATGATCTCCAGAATTTAATGGAATAACTTATTAGATCCATGCAATAATGACACAAGAAAATTCAAACTTTAATGTAAAATCACCTATTAACTAGTTTTACGCTATCAAACATAATTTACAATCCGAACTTCAGATCAAGCTTGGATTTTACAAGGAGTCTCCTAACATTTTTCTTTTTTATATTATACTAAAATTTTAAGGCAATTAAAATTCAGAAAAACCATACAAGAATGTCAAAAGTCTGACAAAAAATAACATATGGGCTTATTAATAACATTTATGTAAATAAGTTGGATAAGTTGGAAATTTCAGCTTCATATTCTCCTTTAAACTATTGATTAGAGCTGGAAAATAGGGGAGGAAGAAAAAAAATTGAGCTTCCACCATTAAAAATCCTTGAGAGAAACCAATAATTAGGGTAAGATAGATAAAGGAATAAGTGTTTAAACACACCTAACACAAAGATTTAAAAGAAGAATTAAGTGAGAGAAGGAGAATAGAGAGAGAAAGCTCACGACATAAGAAGAAGAAAAGGAGGGGCAAAATTTTTTGATTGGTTAGCATTTAAATTCATAAAATTGTTGGGTAAAAAGCTATGAACTCGTTTGTACAAGTTAAGTGAAGATTAACAAATTTTAGGCAACATTCATCAATTTTAAATAAGGGTTGGAAATGTGAAATTGTGATAGTGTGATGTTATTGGGATGAAATATGATGTAAATGATTCTAAATGATGTACATTTGACAAAAAAAAACATGGTGTTTCATTGAACATAATGGCCAACCACATTAAAAGGAAAATGGGAAAGGGTGAGAACCAGATAAATGCTTATTGATTTGAAATGAATTTATTTATTTTGTTTAATTGTAGTTGAGTTTCCAATGACTTGGACTAAGAACTTTAAGGGAGTTTCTGTTGATTGATTGGAGATTTACATGAATTGAATGTGTTAACTTGTAAAGGGAGGAAATAATATATGGGAATGATTTTAGAACTTGTTAGTAGGAATTGAGAAATTATTAGTATACTTTTAAGAAGGGTTTAAGAATAAAATAGATTTAAATTGGATAAATGATGAGGGATGATGATTCGTATGGGTGGAAATTATTAATATGCATAATTGTGAATGTGCGTATATACCGAATATGTATGAAGTGATTTTAATCTTTAACGTGTTAAAAATAAATGAGTGTTTGAGAAGTATAAAATTATGGTTTAAATGTGTTTTGTGAACATGTATATTAGGTGTCAAAACTTAAAGAATGATGACAAAGAATACTATTAGATAAAAGAGTTAAAAAAGGAATTAAAGTGAGAGTTTCTTAAGTCAATGAATGGAATGACTTATTAATGAAATACATCTTATTGATAAAAGCAAGGTTTCAGGAGTAAGACCACAGGCAAGAAGAGTTAGACCTACAAGAGGAGTAGGTAAGTGTTTGTCACCTTATTTTTATTAAATTCTTAAAATCATGTTAATGCAAATTACTTAAATGTAAGAGATTGAAATGTTGGTTGTTTGATCATAAAAATGAAAAGATGAGAAAAACATTGAAAGATTTATAAGTTAATGGCAAACAAAAGGGTTTGCTGTAGTTTATTGGCAAGCATGAGGGTTTGCCAAAGGTAAGAAAAAACCATAAGGGTTTAGCTAGAGTCATGATCATCCGTAGGGGATGTCCTGGAAATTTTGATATTTATGTGAGATGCCTAAGATTACATTAGGCCAAATAATGAGAACTGATTTTTGATAGTAGTCACATGAAAAAGATGAATTGAACATTCCATTTTTTAGAAAATAAAAAACATAGTCATTATGGTCATGCTGCTAGAGTTCTAATATTCGTAATAGTATCTAGATTATTATAATGCTATTTAATTAATTTCAGGTTCATCACAAACAAAAAAGAAGTAGTAAATTATTGATGCAATATCTTCTACAACTTAGAAAATGATTATGCATAATAACATCGTATCATATATATTTTGAGATTGTATAGAACTAAATTTTAATTTTGTGGCATGTAATGAAAATAATTTTATTTTGAGATACATGTAAATATAAATTAAGTATTTATTTGTTAGTTATGTTTATAAGTCTAAATTGTAAATGTAAGTTATTCTAAATTGTTTGAATGGTAACAAGCTAGTTGTGTGGCCTTATGAAAGAAGAAATATTTAGTGATTTAGATAGAGAAAACTCTACTGAAATTCTTAAAAATCTCGGAAATATTAGATTAAGAGAAATTGATTTCGAATTATTAGGAAGGGTTACTAGGTATGGAATGTAAGTATGAAGGACAATTGAAAAACAATTGTTGGTTTTTTTACTTGTAATGGATAAACTAGTGATTAAATTACCAAATATTCAGATAAAATTTGGGGATGTTACACTAGAGACACATTAAAACTCCGATTATAACACCATCGGTACCATCCAAAAGATCTCGACAAGATGAATCCAACGACACCAAGAAAGGTTACCAACGGTGACCTGAGTGAGTTATATTTTCCACCAAAAACAAGTGAGCCACCCTCCACCTTTGAGCGACAAATGTGGTCAACTCATGTCACCATTGGTGACATTTCTTAGTATCATTGGATTTGTCTCGTTGAGATCTTTTCGATGATGTCATGTTTATCTTAATCAGAGCTTCAGCGTGTCTTCAAGATTTTTTTTTCTTTCTTTTTTTTCTTTTTCTCTCTCCTTTCTCCTCTCACTGCCCATTTAATATTTTTTAATTGGATTTTGCTTTTCTAAATAGTAACAAGTAGAAAGTCGCGTATAATATTTTTTTTTATTGGATTTTGTTATTCTAAATAGTGACAAGTTATCAAAGTCGTGTTTCTAAATTGTGACATATACATAATATACTATTTCACTAATTATGTTTTCAACTATACTATTCTGCCAATATTTTTAATTAACTGTGCTATTTTTTAAAAACAAATCTTTAATTAAAGTGTGGAGCCTGCTTGTTTCTAATATTGGTTTACCCGTGGGTTTCTTCTAATCTAATTTATATTTGTAAAAACAAAAGATAGATAAACTACTTATGTTAATGTTGTGTTATATTGCGAGTACTTAGTTTAACTATTTTTTTTGTCAAATAATCATTCTCTTTTTATTCTCTTTTTTATTATTATTAAGTGTAAGATGGATTTTGAAGTATATAATAGAAAACTACTTCTCATTAATAAAAATAAAAAATTAGAATGATTGGGTACAATAAAAAAAATATGTCTAAAATGATGGAGGCTTTAATTTTCTTTATTGAAAGAAGTTATAGATGCACAACTATCTTTTATGTTATGTCTAGTTTTACATTAAGTAAAGATATTTTTTATTATGAAAAAACACACGACATGCTATTTTCATTGATCTTTATTGATGGTTAGTAATTTAATTTTGTTTCTATATTATAATTTTAGATTTGCTTTTCAAAAGATTTAAGGGGAAAAAAAGAGAAAAGTTTCTCATACCATTTCTTGAACATGATCAAAGAAGGATAAAATCTTGATATGTAAAAGTTAAGAAAAATTGATAAGAATGTAATTAACCAACAAGTGCCTAATTCTTTTCAACTGGCATAATTTTATAATTATATATAGCTACAAAATTTTGAGCTATTATTAGATAATAAAGGGTTCATGAAATATGGATTGTACCTTTTTTTTATAGAAAAAGAAAAAGAAAACAATGTAAATCATTAAAAAAAATTTTTTTAATACATGTATAGTTTTATTGATAAGCTCTCTTGGTATCATTTATAGTTTCAATTAAAAAAACTAATTTATAAAAAAGTGAAAATAAATTTGAAAATACATTCATAGATTAAAAAAAAAAGAAAAAATAAGAAGTTTTGAAGCCAAAAGAAATCATACAGGACTAGTATAGTCGATTTAAATGAAAAACAGGAGTTCAATAATGTATTTAGGCTAAATATGAACTTTTAGGCATCCAAAAATTATTGTGCTATATTACTAGAGAACAAAGTTTCTCCATATAGACTATAGTTAAGGGTAAAAATAAGAGAGAGACAGAAGCTCTTCAAAGTGAAAAGTGACAAAGTGCTGTAATTGGGAGGTGATTATATTGGGATGCCATATTGTCATTTTTAACGAGAATTTAGCTTAGGAGAAGTTGATGATACTAATAAAATTGGAGTGATTGATTAAATCTTATCTTAAACTCTTTACTTTTTTGGAAAAATTCCTTTGGTCTAATCAATTCAATTGACAATCCTTTTTATTCTTTTTTTTTTGTTACACACATACATACTAGCACTATTATTTACCATTGTTTAACTTTATTTCTCAGCTTTTGCTTGTAGTATGAACATTATATAACCCATAAGAAATCATGTATCTATTGACAATCAAGATAAAACTAAGCACATAATTATAATGGCGCCTTGTTGTATGCTAACGCTAACTTCGTTTTATTTCTTATTTGTTTAGGTCATGTTTGACATTACGGTCCAAACATGCTTTTGAAAATTTTTGAGATTTTCTTAGCTTCAAATTAATTATTTTTAGTATTTTTGGATCGTTTTAATGTGTAGTTATCAAAAATAAATTTTTAAAATAAAAAAAACATTATTTTGATACATTTCCAAGTGAAAAACATTTTGAAAAGCAATTTCTATCACACTCCTAAGAAGGCCTTTGAAAAAAGATAGACCATTTTTTCTTATAAATCTAATCATTGTCTATCCACATAATAAGTTCAATAAAGATAGACTGCTTAATATTTTGGTGTTCAACACCACTTCATGAAGATAAATTAAAGCATAGTCATCACATTTTCGTTTCTAGCTACTATTATTTTTTAAAGAGGAAGGAGAAAAATGTCTTAAAGATATAATTAATGGCTTCATTGCCGCTTGACTGACTCGAATCCTTGTTCTAATAAGGTAAACTCTAATAAAATAATTTTCCAATTATAGTGTATATATGAAGAAGATAATTGTTATTCTAAGAATTGTTAACATTCTAAAAAAATATTTATGTGATTATTGGAGTTTATGGAAAAAAGAAAAACAATTCAAACCATTAAGATTCTAATAATTTTGTCAATTGTTATTCGTTTTTGATATTGTACATAAACAAAGATACAAAGAAGTTGGAACCAAGACAAGTATGAAAGTTCAATGGCTAATATAGAAAGATGTATTGATATATTTACAATAAAAAATTTAATAACAAATGACTATTTTATGCTTTATTAGAAAGAGAATGGTTTCTTAGTTGTTTTAATTACAATCTCTATATTTTCTATGATAAGAAAAAACATTCATTAGAATTAAGTAGTGAATCAAACAGAATTCTCATATGATGTCCATTTGTACTTATAATGCTTTTAAAAGTAAACATATGATAAATAAAACTATGAGGTAAAGTGGATTCCTGTTTTATTAGCAAAAACATGCTAATAGTTTAGCATGACTTCATTCACGGATTCTTTTTTCCTTTGATTTTAATTATAAGACAATCTCTTCACTGTAATCTCTCTCCTATTATCCATCTTCCTATATTTAAAACATTTTAGAGTTGAAAAAAGTCTCAATTATCTTTTTTGGCTAAAAATAACATAAAAACTTACTACCTAGATATTTGTTTACACTTGTTTCATACAATTATATTGTTAGGTTGATTACATATTCAAGGCTAGAACTTAATACACATGTTATTTTGTTATATATCCCTAAGATACCAATGGCATATATGAATGAGTTAAGGATCCAAAAGAGCAATTGCAAATAATATTTATAAACACACACACAATGATAAAATGATACAAGTAACCATCAGTTCTTCATCTCAAAAGAGGGAATTGTCAGTCCTTGAAACCAAAATTAACAAGATCATAAAACCTCTTCCACTTCTTTTCAGCTTTTTTCAAAGTGACCAGCAAAATTTGGGATTCACTGCTACATTTAATTAGAGATAAATAATTACCTTGTATACAGTTCCAAGTCCACCTTCACCAGGTATGTAAGTTGGGTAAGAATCTTTAGTAGTAGAGACTAAAGTCTAAAATGAAAACTATTCTTGCGAGCAACACTCTTTAAAAGGGGTGGAAATCTTTGATAGCAGTCATGCAAAAGATTATAACTTAGGTGAAGCAATATTCTTTATTAGCTTTTATTATTGTGAGCTACATGGACATTTTTTGTTCTATAACAATTGGATGACTTCTAGTATATTTCTTTTTTTACTATATATCTCTTTGGCAAACTACAATATTAGGAGTTACAAATGCGTTCTGTGATTTGGGGATTGTTGTTGATACTGATTTAGGGGAGATGAGGGTATATGTTTTCAAATTTCTTAGTAGGTTATAACGGTAATGAGAAGCATATTTCTCATATATGAAAAATCTATAATTTGCTGCTTTTGAAACTCAGGAAAAAATACAATTTTGAACTCAATTTTTATGGTGGAGACCATTGCTAAACCACATTTCAGAAAGTTACCAAACAGGTTTTGGTATTATGGGTTGGCAAAACCCAGCTACAACCATAATACCAAACAACTCTAAAAGGTGGCCTTCACTCCTAGATGAATTCATGGTTAACAAGTTAATCCGAAAAACAGTTATGTGCTTACCTGTATTTTTCATAAATGTATAAATCATGCTTAACAATCATAACATGAGGCATATAAGCAAATGGCTTTTCCTATTTCGTTAGCATGATTTTGGTAATACAATGCATTTCATTATGTTGATGCACCTTTACTAATAGCATTTAAGCATAATAACTCTCAGTGTTTCTTAATGCACCAAAACATGAAATCTTTTTTTTTAAAAAAAATAACCTTTAGGATCCAAATTATAATCACCTCCAAATAAAGACAAATTCATTCTTTAGATTAGCTAAGCTTAATACATACACTTACGAGCTATTCGAGTTTCACATCAAACTTTTCCTCATATAAATGTGGTTGAGAAGTTACTACTTATAACTACACCTACCTTTTTAATTCATGTCACAAAAACAAGAATATTTTCAAGAAATTATAACATAATTAGGAATGGTAAAATCTCATATGCTTTTAGGAAAGTTGCTATTCACGAGGCATTCAATTTTAAGTATCCAAACACCAAACTTACATATTATAATCCATCCAAATTGTGAGATAGGTGATGAATGTTTTAAAATCCACATGCTTAGAAATTAAAATTTTTGGTGGTTGGCTATGGGTTAATCAAGTGTTGATTTAATTAAATCCACACTTAATAGCAAAAAAAAGATGATCTCTTGATGTAAGAATCATAATACCTAAAAAATGTCTCATTTGAGTGGATTTAAGATCCCCAAATGCTTAAGTTAATATATTTGTAGAGAAAAAAATATATTAAAATATGTAAAAGAACATAAACATTTAAGAACAAGGTTGTTTGTTCTTGTTTTGGTATGGAATAATTGCTCTATAAGGAAATGGTATGTGTATTTTTAGAATGGAAATTGTAAATCTCTTACCTGAGTGATTCATGAGGTATTTATACCTCTTAAACCTTGTTTTCTTTCTTGAAAAAGAGGGGTGGAGAGTCATTCCAACCTTGAAATATTAACAAAAGATAAGTATCCCTTACACTTTCATTAATAAGGAGAAATATCTTTTACATAAATATTAATAAGGAACAAATATCATTAACATAAACATTAATGTGAGTCAAATATTCCTTACATTGGTAGACCATGAGAAACTCTTGCACACCTAGGGGTGTGGATAAAAAAATTCCCAGGAACTAGGTGTTGGATCTAGACCATAAAGCAAAGCCTGGGAGACACTTGGATATTTAATACACCTAGACGCAATACCTGAACCCACAAGTAAGAGAGGTGTGCCTAACCCCTCAGCTTAGGAGCAGGGCCTGAGCCCATGGACACCAAGTGTGTGCCTAACTCCTAAGCTCAGGCATGGTGCCTGACTCCTAGAACACCATGCAAATGCTTGGTGTTCGATGCATGAGTCTATGGGTGCCAACCTGGTAGGTGCCTAGGTTTGGCGTCACGCTTGAGCCCACGAGCTCTACATTTCTGCGCCTGAACTTAGGTGTGTTACTTGAGCCCATAAACGCTAGGCACAAGCTTGGGCCCAAAACATTTATGCTTGAGCCTAGGCACCAGATGTATGCGCATACACTCAAAACATTTTTGAAGATCCTTTAGGTCCATGCCATCATTAAAATGGGGTTTATACCACCCAAAAATAATTTAGAAAATAATGACATCCATCAATTAGGAAGAAGGATGAGGACAAGTAATTAAAATTATTTATTTAAGATATAACATGGAAAAGATCTAACTCCTATGGAAAGCTAATCCGAAAATTTGATTGTTTATGGTAGTAAAGAAAGGGAAAAAAAGTTAGCCTTTGCTATTGGATTATACAAATCATAGCTCAAATGTAAATGCTGATGAGCATAACAAGTCTAGGCATAAAAAGACTTCCAAGGTATAAAAACATATGCGAAATATCACCATGTACATTTGTTTTTTTGGATGTGGACAAAAACTAGAATTACTATTTGGTGGTGTGGTAAATAGCCCATGTCAAAGTATGGAACCAAAAAGCAAGCAATGACCAGCAGTTAGATCGCTAACGTCTACATATATTTAGACATGGATTCTCATTTTGGCATCCTGCTGGAAACTCGCTCGTAACCTATGTGTCTGGCTCTAACTACTAACTAGCCTCTTTTGTCTCTCTCCCTCTCTCTCTCTTCAAAAAAATAAAATAAAAGGTCTTGTACTGCCTCCAAAGCTTCCTCAAGACAAATCACCAGTCTTCTCCAATGAATTTGATTACGTAAAGTAGATGATATAATAATTAAGTAGACACAGTTAAGTAAAACTTACATATACAGATGGTTTACCAGCAAAAAAAAAAAAACCTTGTTTAAGAAGCAAATTTTTATTTATTGATTGATTTGTTTTGAGATTAAGGCATTGCACGTCCAAATAGTTGTTAAAATCTCCTTGTTCACTAGCAGAATCTTGTTATCCTAAATTCCTATTTTATTTTTCTATAATCTTCACTTAATCCAATGATTGATCCCACTATTATATATAATAATAACATATTAACCTTAAAAGATGTAATAACATATTAACCTTAAAAGATGTAGTTCAATTGGTCAGGTTTTAAATTTGCTCCTTAGAAGTCACCCGTTCGAGTCTCACAAATCTTAGGACTACTGAAGATTTATATGGTCGTTAATTTCACAATCCGTGGAATTAGTCGAAATACGTATAAGTTAGCCTGGACACTCACATTAATAATAATAAAAAAAAAACATATAGGAAGAAACTAGATTACATGAATGCATTTTCTTTTCTTTTTAATTATCATAACAGTCGATGCTACTTTTCTCTTATCAAAACGAAAACTATAAATTTCAAAATACTGGTGGTCAGTTGTTCATGTTTCTTAGCGATCGTTCGAATTGTTTATCATAAAAATTAAACAAGTGGCTCTGAAAATTAACGGATATTTTCTCAGATCCTAATCACATGGTCGAAGCACTAACTAATGTTCCTCCAAACAATAATTAGCAACTTTAGTTTCAGGAGAGAAACCTTACACACCCACGCACACAGAGAGAGACTTCCCTTCATTTTGACTTCAACTCGGGCTCCATAAAAAAGGAAGCCAAACATGTGCGGTTTGCCTTGATTTTCGTTCTCCGAT
>Ga0325410_1005914_pt1 | contig 13480 bp, 6 predicted proteins | sample PopdelMetagenome_16_FD_206182 | JGI IMG/M metagenome (GOLD analysis project Ga0325410, IMG submission 206182) | Populus deltoides microbial communities from Bellville, Georgia, United States - Xylem-PdIQD-R3 | ecosystem: Host-associated > Plants > Phyllosphere > Stem > Wood/Secondary xylem... | reverse complement strand
AATTTTTATTTTTTTTTTTTTTTTTTTTTTTTTTAAATTACCCCCCCCCCCCCCCCCCCCCCCCCCCCCCCGCGGCAGAAAGTGGCGGTTGCGGTGGCCCAACGGATACCGCACTCGGTGCAGAGGATATCGGCAATGTTGCGCGGGTGAGTTTTGATTTTGTGTTTTGGTTTTAGTCGTTGCGGAGTTAGTTTTGAATTAATTAATTAATTGAAGTATTAGCGGTAAATGTGTGTTGAGAAAAGGATAAATGTTATCAGCTTGGGGAAATTTTTAATTTTATTAATTTTCATAAAGAAAGAATTACAGTATAGATTAAATATATTTAACGTACAAATAATTATTATAGGATTTTGTAGATAAAATATACTGGGTAACAAGATGGACTGTATTTTTTATAATTTATTGTCATTAGCATTGCCAAGTTGGCGCAACTAATTTGTGTGGAATTCCTCTTTCAGCGAGCATGACTCCCCTGGATCACGGCCTGCGATTGATGTGCTTGAAATTGTGAGTATTCAGCTTCTTCTTCTTTTGGCATGAAAGATTGGTTATTTGTGTTTTTATTAGAAAGGCGAGATGTTCCTCCTCCTCCATTCTCTACCTTCATTTTTATGTGAAGAGCTTTTACACCTTTTTTCTTTGATGGCTCCATTCAAACCAATTCTCTCTTTGATGTCTTCACCTTCGTTGTAGGTTGTGTCATTGCAATAGCTTTCAATTTTATTTTTTTTCATGCATCGTCTTCATTAAGAGCATAAAAAACTTTCTGTTTTACAGCCTTAATATAATCTTTGTTCTAAGCTTCATCGTAAACACTTTCTCTTATTGCACTTCTTGTCCCATTTTCGTACAACTTGTATACACGAGTACCTCTACACATTCTCAATGTGCTTCTGTGCAATTTATGTTCACCAGGTTTCCATATTCCTTGTTTATGCTTAACAGCAACTCATCCTGTTACAACATCTATCCAAGTCGAAAAAGGTGTCAATCTTTATTCTTTTACTATATTTCTCTTCCTCTATCGAATACCTTCTTGGTTCAACCCTTAAGAAATCATAGTCACCGAATCTAGCATTATTAGAGAAATCATTACGTCATCATATCTTTAATAATGCAAAATTCTAACCATCTTTTTTGTCGTCATCTTGCTAGACTACAACTATTTCATTACAAACTGTTATATATACGAAAATAATACTATGCAGATAATCCTTCAACTAAGCAAGTTTCCATGACTTCTTATGTCTTATTTATCCATTGTAGTCTTTTTGTATATACTAACAATGTTAGTTGTGTTGCGGCTATCATTGGCAATTTTTTCATCTTTTAGTCATGAAATTTCCTTTTTTACTCAATCATAAGTGATATATGATATATAATTTCTTGGGCTGTCTACCCATATAATTTCTTTATATTTAGCAAGACTCCTAGTGCTTCAAATTTGTTAAGATTAGTCTTGTAGTCATAACCACTCTACACCTTAATTAGAGTTTTGATAGCTTTCCATATCCTATTTGACCGGTTGATTAGAGTATCCCAACTTTGTATTCCCTCAAGGATATTGAATCACCACTCCAATCTAGAATATGCATTGGACTAATATCTGCAACTTTTTCATTTGACCTCCAAGATGAGCTCCAATTGCCCCTCTTACTTGAGTAATCAATCTCATTATATCACGACCACTGTTTTAAGTTTGGATCTCCATAATTAGACCACACCATTGCATTCCAAATGATTGAATTAGTTGGAAACAAGTCTGAAATCATCCATATCACATTTCAGAGGACTTAGTTTTGATCAAAACAAATATGGCCTGATGGATGATCTTTATTCAATAAGAAGTCTAGTTGCATGTAGGATCACCCTCACTAGATCTTATGGCTTGACTCAACTCGATGCTCAATGACGTGACTGGTAGTGTAACATCCCACATCGAAAGAAGAGTGTCTAGAGTCAGAGCATATTAAAGCAGTTGGTACCTAACCTTGTAGAACGCGTTTTGGGGCATGTGGAATGCTAGGAACAAAACAGTGAGCAGTGAAAGCCAGGTTTGGCTGAGCCATAGCGAATAATTTTTTGTAAGAGGGAGTAGGTCGGACCTTACATATGATATCAGAGCCAAGGACGACTCATTTCTTAAGGTGAGGGATTATAACATCCCACATCGAAAAAAGAGTGTCTAGAGCTAGGGCATATTAAGGCAGCTGATACCTAACCGTGTAGAATGCGTTCTGGGGCCTGTGGGCTGCCAGGAACAAAATCATGAGGCGTGGAAGCCGGGTTGGGCTAAGACATAGCGGACAATATTCTACAAGGAAGAGTGGGTCAGGCCCTACAAGTAGGACCCTTTAATGACAAGTCAATTGGCTTGGAAGCTAAATGGACATTGACGTGGCTTGTTGACTGTGCACACTGATGTCATGTTAATGTCATCCTCCATTGATTCATGTTGGGTTAGTCATGTCGAGTTGAACTCTTTCTTCTTCACCTAGTTTAGCTTTTTTGGGCAAACTTTGTTTGGCTCGTAAAGCTTTGTTTTAGCTTCGATTTGCTTGGTTTTTGCTTTTTTGAAATCCTCTCAACGATTGCTTTTCAATGGTGTATTCAAAAACAGAGTTTTGAACGCTTTGATTTTTAGAAAAAAAATTATCACACCCAACATCACAACGACCTTTGCAAATTAGAAAAAAGAACAAATATTTGCATCTTGTTCTTATAGGGAAAGGTCTTGTTTAAGGAGTCATTACTTAGTATTATGATAATTAGAAACTCTAACTAGTCAACATAGATTTTATGGTACATGACTAGTTGCGCGAAAGAAAAGATATTATCACCTCTAAAACGTTCTATGTGAGGCATGTTGCATTGTTGTTTTTGTTTTAAATTTCTAAAATTGTATTGTGATATGCTATTAATGGTATGCCAATAATATTCATGACTATAGCGTCAATAAATGTTCAACTACAAATACTTTTAACTCTGACTATAGAGGTTTACATAGCTAAAGAGTATATCTAAAAAGCCAACTAGGACTTGTTGGTATGCTAAAAAAGGATTGATGAGCTATAGTTGCCCTTGACAATGGTAAGGAATAAAATTGATTAAGCCCGAACATAATTGTCTTATCTTTGTATTAATAGGGATGTCCAAGACGAGTTTATTAACATTTTTTATAGGACTCATACTTAAAAAAGATCATGAAGGATAAGTTGGTTGAAGTGATGAATAATATTCACTTATTTAATTTATCCAAGGATATGACAATGAACTTTTTTTAAGTCCTCCGCCTTGTCCTCGTGCTCCGCTCTAAGATCTTTCTAGGGGCATGTTGTCATTGCTACTTAAAGAAAATACTTGACTAAGGAGCTAAAAAATGATGAGGAAGTCTTTGAGGGACGACGAAGACTTGGGTAAGGGGATGTAAGGAAACCACTAAGGTTATTGATGTGGTTAATGCTCATTGCCTCAGTCCTATAAGGGCATTGATAAATATATCTAATATATGTCTAACTATAGACTTTTATGAGTTTTTATTTCACTTCTAAGTATTTTATATTATGGTTGCTTTTTTTAGGGTCCAACATGTTTTTATGATAATTTATGAGGTTTTAAAAAATTGTTAAATGTATAAAATGAGATCTAACCCAAAACTTAGAATCTTTTTAGTTTACCATAGCTCATGCCTAAATAGTTTAGGGGGTTTAACATCCTATTCTTATAAAAATAACGAAGATAACATTGGCTAAGATGAGTTCATTTGAGTGTAAGCCATTGTTTGTGCTTAAGTCATTTTTATTAGGCCCATCGCACGTATGCGGCCTCGTGATGAACGTCCTCTCATGGTGTCTGAGAAATCAAGAAATGAGGAAAATAAAGATTTCTTATCTTTTATCAGTGAAAATAAGGAATAGGAGTCACCACCTAATTTTTTGTTACTAAGAACTCTAACTAGTCTCAGAGATTGGGCACGGGGACTGATTACGTAAAAGGAAGGTATTAGCACCCCTAATACGTCTTACCTAAGGTAAGGTGCATTGTTTAATTGTCTGATATAAACTAAAGTATTGTTATATTTTCTAATTGTTGGTTTGTCTAAGGTTTAAGATAAATCATCCTCAGTAAAAAGATCTTTATCTTGTCGGATAAAACCTAACCATTCTAATGTCAACAAAAAGAAGAACTCACTCTTGTTTAATATTAGGAATATGTCTTACGTATAAGTTTGTAATCCTAGAGATTAAAAGAAAAGAAAATAATTTTTTGGTATTTTTGAAATATTAGCCTAGTTCTTATTGTTTTAATAAACTGGTTATTAAAGCTTAAAATGCATGCTAAATACATATTTTTTTGTATGAAAATATGATATGAATATTTTTTATATTTGAGAGACTTGGCCGTATGCAAGAAAATAACACCTTTTTTTTTGTTTTTCTTTTCTATATATATTTTTTTACATCATTTTGAAGAAAACCAAACCGAACCGAAAATGATCACACCTAGAAGATGATGTTGAAGAAGGAGAATCAGGAGAAGGAAGAAGGGAGGGGGGAAGCTTACTTAGCGATGGCTCACGGTGGTGTTAGTAGTGGTGCTGGTGGTTCTTCTTCCAAACGAGGTGGTTGTGCACTAGGAAGCTGCTTCGCCGGCCGACGGTTCTTCTTTTTCTTCTCTGTGTGTTTTTCCTCTGTTTTACTTTTATTTTTCCTCCTCTTTGTTTTTGTTTTCCTTTCCTCTCTTTTTTTTCATGCTTCTCCTCTCTGTTTTTTCTTTTCTTCCCTTTCCTTTCCTTCATTAATAATGTGTTTTAAGAAGGTATACTCCTTCGAAAGTAAGGCATCAACAAACCCAATTAATAATGTGTTTGATAGACACCGAGTCTTGCAACTCAGTGGCCTTGGCAAGCTTTGCCCTGCCTATGTGCCCTGGGTTCGAGCCTTCGTGTGTACGTCTGTCACCCATGCGGTGCCTTACATGCCTACTGGGCTTGCAGGATGTTCAGTGGGTCCGGGGATTAGTCGTGGTGCGCGTAAGCTGGCCCGAACACCCCGGGTTATCAAAATAATAATAATAATAATAATAATAATAATAATAATAATAATGTGTTTGATAATACGATGCATAATACTTTTTAAAAGTGTTTTTCAATTGAAAATGCATGATACTTTTTTTTTTTACCTCAGCACATCAAAACCATCAAAACATACATAAAATCATTAATTTGATGTATTTTTAATAAAAATAAAACACTTTAAAAATATTTACAAACACAAAAACAAATAAGCCCAACCACTTGTTAAAATAAATAATTTTCTATATTTATTAGTTTTCTACACCAATATTTCTGCATAGACCCCGAAATCACAAGTCTCTTCGGCCAAATCCTTGTGAAATGCTGCAGCATAACTGGATCCTAGAGTCTGAAGGAACTAAGTAGAGTTTTTTTTTTTTTTTTTTTTAATGGACATCAACTCCTTCAAGTCTATTCTGACCATGTCTGTTCAATTGAGCCATCTTAATGTGTTGTTGTTACGTGTTAACGTAGCCTTTTCTGATTATATCTGCCTCCTGTCACTGGAACACAAAATACAAATTCCTCAAAAATATTGAACTTCCTGGCAACTTCCTTCTACTGTTTCTGGGGAGCTTCCTTCAAGCTTCCTTTTCTTCCCATTGTTGATCCCAACAAAAATAAGAGCCTGACTTGTTTGGATGTATAGCCCGTTAATTTTACAAATATGTATAAAAAAATATTATTTTGATATTATTTTTAATATTTTTTAATCATTTTAATTTGTTAATATAAAAATAAAAAAATACTTTAATGTATTTTAAGTAAAATATATTATTAAAAACACATTGCATCACAATATCTCAATATTAGATTCACGGGTAGACACATGGACTTAATTGATTTTATTGTTTATAGATAATTTATTTGCATGAATAGATTTAAGTAATGTTTGGAAGCGCAATAATTTGTATTTTTTGAGTGTAATTTACTTAAAAAAGCAAAATTTATAATTTTTAGTAATTTTTAATGATTTTGATTTTAATTACTAATATCAAAACTAAAAAAAAATATTTAATATATTTTCATTTAAAATAATATTTTTAAAAAATATTAATTACCCGATATCAGATAATCACATAGTCAAAGCATAACATAATCAAAATAAAAATGACAACCACCCACCCATATTTTATAACATAATCATCTACCTAAACTAGTATGATTAGCCATAATTAAAGACGACCCTCCTCCATTACCAGCTCACAGATCATATAAAAAATAAGTTAAAGAAGGGACGTCAGTTTCTCAACGAGGACTGGTACGACCAATCCTTTCAATGCTCCTATTAATGGCGCTGTTTCCAGCATCACATCTCTTATTACACGGGACCCACATCTCGCACGTGCAAAGCCCAAAGCTCCACTCGTGTGGACTCAGCTCCCCTTGTTTAAGAACATACCCGCCAAAACAACAAGAAGAAACTGCCTATAAGTACCAGACCCAAGCCCGGATTGTGAGAAAAGCAAAGAGTGAGGTCAAGATGGAAAAGGAAGAAGCTGGTCTTGTTGTTGATGCTGAGAAGCTGAGGTTTGAATTCCTTCAAGTCTTGCGTGGCAGAAGAACTGCTGAAGGTTAGAAATCTAAACCATATTCTTTTCTTTTCTTTTCTTTTCTTTTCTTCTTTGGTTTGTTTTTTATACTATTTTATCAGGTTGATTGAGTAATGCTATGGACACTCGTGGGTTAATAACAAATGTACAAGACAGTCATTAGATTTTGCTGTGATTGTGGGTCTCATTTGTAGATATGCATTCGTTCCCTTTGAAACATGAGAGAATCCAGATCAATTGTTGTTTAGATACTCTTTACATCTCACTGTTATTATGAGTTTCATCCACTCCCATGTGTACGAATTATGGTTGTTTTCAAGGAGATTGTCCTTAGCAGTGCTTGTTTGTTTGGTCTCGAATTTTGATTTGTTTGATTGCTTAATTTTGAAATGATGTTTGGTTTTCAGTTCCGTTGACTGTGGAACCTGCAAACCCAGTGAAGCATCCCTTGTTTCAAGAGACTCCACGGCCAACATTCAGTGAGGTTAGATTGGGATCTATTACTCTTTTCTTTTTTTTACATTTTTTTGTGAATTTCGTATCTCGATAAAGAAAGAGGTTTAGAGTTTCTTGATGGGTTGTTGGTTATTTTGATGATAGGCAATGGAGTCTTGTCCGAAAGTAGAGATCAAAAATTTCAATAGTCTACTCAAAGAGGAGAATCTTTATTTGACTACTGAGGTGAATTTCGCTTGTATTACTATGAAATGTTGTTTATATAATGTTAAGCTTGCAGTATATTGGGTAATTTATTTAGCTTTTGAAATGGGTTCGGTGTGGATTTTGAGCTTGGGAGAAGTTTATTATTATTGTGTTGGTGATTATTGATAGGCAGGGGAGCAAGGGCGTTTGCCTGTCCTGATTCTGAGTATGAAAGGCAGTGAAGAAAGAAGGCCAGCTATTGTATTTCTGCATAGCACACATAAGAATAAAGAGTGGTTACGACCATTGCTCGAGGTAGTTAATCAAATTGTTTTTTTTCTGTCCTTCAGTGTTTATTGGTTTCATCTTATAGAGAAGACCATGATTGTTGTATGTTTTGTTTTGCTTGTTTCAGGCATATGCTTCGCGGGGATATGTTGCAATTGCGATTGACTCTCGCTACCATGGGGAACGAGCCAGCAATTTGACTACCTATAGAGATGTGAGTACTAGATTGCGCTAATGGTTTTAGTTGGTCCCAGTATTTTATTTTTACCATATCTCTATGGAAAGAAAATTACAATTTATACGAAAAAAATTCATTATTAGCTGGCCCATGGAATGCCAGTCTCAAATTCTAAACTTTTAGACATGTGCACTGTCCTAGTTTTTTCAAGTCAAAGCATTTGCCCAAATCTTGTAGCTTATGGCTGTATGATGAGCTGTCTTCAAGTTTTGACTAACTGTTTCTCAATTAAACATTTATCTTTAACCTGTTATGCTATTCAAATGCAGGCTCTAATATCATCATGGAAAAACAGTGATACAATGCCATTCATATTTGACACGGTACCTCCTCTGCTTATTCTTATTTTATTCACATAGTTAAATCTGAACAGTTATCTGCTTTTAGGAGAGTTGATGATCAAAGTCATGGTTAACAGAATGATTGTAGTTTGGTTTTCCATTCATTGAGACTATAGAGAAATTTGGCCTGAGGTTTTTAAATCTATTGTTGTGGAAATCAATGAGATCATTGTGGTTTGATATGCTCAGATGACTTTATTTGGTGAACAGGCCACTCAAAATTTTGACCATTGCAGGTCTGGGACTTGATAAAACTGGCTGATTATCTTACTCAGAGGGAGGATATAGATCCTACAAGGATAGGAATTACTGGAGAATCACTGGGAGGTTGGTCAAGTGAAATCTCTTAATTTAAGGTCATGTTGGCTGTTTTATGAACAACTTGTGTAATTACCATGCGTTGCAGGAATGCATGCTTGGTTTGGTGCTGCTGTTGACACCCGATATTCAGTGGTGGTCCCAATAATTGGTGTGCAGGTGTGTCTAGTAAAATTATGTAACTTGGTTAAGGGTTGAAAATAAATATTGAATAACTAGCTGAAATTCCTATGCGATGTGATTGTAGGGGTTTTGTTGGGCCATAGACCATGATAAGTGGCAAGCTCGAGTTGACAGTATAAAGCCTGTATTTGAAGGTATATCACATTGATAAATGGAAAGTAACTGATCCATATTCCAGCAGCATGATTTAATTGTGATTTGCCCTTGTTATCCTATGTTTTATTATAGTTTTGGGTCTTGTTAAGTTTATTCTGAAACAGTATTGCTTGTGAAACTTGTTGAACTTTAAAGATTTTATCTTTTCCCTTTTTCCAATGTTTAGTTGGTGGATGATTAGTTTATAAGAAAATTGGTTGATGACACTATGTTCTATGGAATCACAACATAAATGGAATGTTATGACTGGCACATGGAAATTGGTTGTAGCATTGAGCAGTGAGCTTCTTCTGGCATAAATCTTGCGTAACTGGAAGCTTGTGGCTGTTGCTACTCTGGTTCACATAGTTTATTTGGTTGCAGAAGCGCGGAAAGATCTAGGCAAGAGTGCAATTGATAAAGAAGTGGTGGAGAAGGTTAGTTGCATTTATTACTTTCTACATGTCTGATTTTTTTACTAAAGACATAATATTTATGACAGTGCCAGTAACCTAAAATGGATTTTCAGCCTTAGAGTGTGTGGTTGTGGTAGCTTTTTAAAGTGCTTTTCATTCATAAATGTATCAAAATAATGTTTTATTTTTTAAAAATCATTTTTGACATCAGTACATCAAAATGATCTGAAAACATAAAAAAAAAATATTAATTTGAAGTAAAGAAAAAAATAAAAAAATTTCAAATATTTTCAAAAGTGCTTTTGAAACGCAAAAACAAACAGGGCCAATGGATTTCATTCTTTTGTTCTGATCTTTTGGTGATTTACTCCAAATTAATCCTCACTTGTGCTGTTTAGAACTAACATGCAAGAGTGCATTCTTTACATGAAGTAAATCACATCCAATCTCCTCATAGTGATTCTCCTTTTTTACTTTATTACCAAGTTGGATTGTTCCTTATGGATTCCCTTTCCTGACCAGGTCTGGAATAGGATTGCACCTGGTCTGGCTTCTCGCTTTGATTCGCCATATACAGTTCCAGCCATTGCACCAAGACCTATGCTGATTGTTAATGGTATAATTATTTCTTTCACTTCAACAACCAAATGGCACACTCCAATTAAAAATTTGTTTGGAGCCATGATGAACAATAGCTAATCAGATATATTTGAAAGCATTGGAAGTCAGGTTCTCCATTCATCCAGTTAGTTGAACTGAACTCTCATTGAATATGTTAGCTGTATGTATGTCATGGCTGAAATGGTTGAGTATTTAGGTGTTCTGGATTGATCTGGATTTATAACATTATATGCATCAACATAATTGTTCTGGAGATTAGTTTTACTCTGAATCTGAATGTTTATTTTAATTGAAATATTGTTTGTATTTGGGGAACTGTAGGTGCAGAAGATCCTCGATGCTCGCTCGCAGGTTTGGAAGTTCCCAAATCAAGAGCAATTAAGGCTTATGGAGAAGCACACTCTCTAGATAAATTTAAGGTACAAACTTGAATTGTCTCTTTAGTATCAAATTATCAGTATATATTACTATCTTCAATTGTTTCTAGAGCTTTCTTTTCTCTACACGGTTCAAATTTGACTTTGTAAATGAATTTACCATATGAAAAATTACCATGAAGAATGTCATAATTTACGTTGTTTCCTTTCCTCTCTATCCATCTCTCACTCTGCAGATATGCAGTATATACTCCGCATGTGGCCCTGTTTTCCCGTCTGGACCTGTCTGTCCCTTTCTGTTTATCACTCTACTTCAGTCATCATAGGGATAGTAATTAAATGAAACTGCATTCTGATCATGCATGCATTTATTTCATATGGTTCTCTGTGCTGTTGTGTCCCTTATGACATTACTTCCATAACATGCAGCTGGTTGCTGAACCTGGAATTGGACATCGAATGACGCCATTCATGGTAAAAGAAGCAAGTGATTGGTTTGACAAGTACCTTAAGCAACAAGCTGCTTAGTTCATCTTGACGGCAGCATTGTATCAGGATGTTTTCTTCTGTATTGTTATTTGCACTAAAATTATGCAGCTCTAAAAACAATTTGAACAAGTTATATGAGGATTCACTCAGTTCTTGTATTGTAGTTCGTTACCTTCAAAAGAAAAAATCTCTCAAATTTAGATGACTGATGCTTTTTATAACAAGTCCATTTTATTAATCCCCTCATTGAAGCACGAGTCAATCAGATCGCAAGTCTCCTGAACGTGACAAGCTGCCATGCTCCCATTAACCTTCGAAAACTTGTGCCATGGAAAGGATTATACCAGAGATTTTGGTTTCACAGCCAAAAAAACTTGCATATAAACCTGATATGAATTGGGAGAAGCAAGAAGTTATTCGCTGGAAAATAAAGTGGTTATCTGAAACACTGATCAGAATTCAATTTTGAAATGCAGACAAAGCCACTTCTTCCCATTGGAATGGATTTACATATGAATTTGAAACCTTTTTGCATGAATTCTTGGGGACTGAATTACTTGTTCAGTGATGGGCTTGGAACCTTTTCTCATTGCTTGCAAGATGCTTGATTTGGTTTTAACAGTCAAGATACCAATGCGCCACTGTTTCCGTGTTAAAATCAGTATTATAAGACCCGACCCAGATCAGCCAGGAACCTGGGTACTCGTTGATCTGGATCCAGAGCGTGTTCCGGCCAGGTCAATGAAAACACTTTGTTTTTGTTTTTTACTAGAACAATGCTATATTGGGCTTTAAAAAAATATTAAAACTTGAGTTGATTTCTCGATCCGTAAATCAGCTCAACTTGAACAGTCAAGATTTTAATTTGTTATTGTTTTTGTATTGAAATCAGTGTTATAAAACTGGTTCGAGAGGTTGGCGACCTGGTGATCTGCCAGCCTGGAACTGGAACTTGGCAGGTTGAAAATTTTAGTTTTTTATTTTTTATTAAAATGATATAATTTCAAAAAATATTTAAAAAAAATCAAAACTTGAATTGGTTTATTGCGAATCAACCTGACCTGATCTGTAATTTAGGTTTTGGATGGATCAGATACCAGTTATTTTTAACAAATAAGTTGTTGAGATAATTTACAAATATATTTTAATAAAAATTACTTGTATCAATTTTTTATGACATTTAATTAAGAATTTGTATGTTTATATATCTTTTTGTTTGGATTCTAGGAAACCTCACCCCTGGAAAGTGCACTTTGTGGACTCAGGTGAGGGAGTAAAACCCCGGCTGTTCCAGGCTTTTACAAGAAGTGCACATCCTGACTCGAACTCGAGATCTGTTGTGCAGATCTCAAACCCTTTATCATCACGCTACACCTTTTGAAAATTTATTTTTAATTACTTTAACTTTGTTAATTAAAAATGTAATTCATTTATGTAAAATATAGAATAATAATCTTTTATTGCATTTCATTTATTTTGTTGGGTTATAAATGTTTCTCTCTTTTCTGCTAATTTCCAGCCATGGATTGGTGGCAGAAAAGATTGGGCTCTCAGTGCTCCTCGTCACTTAACACCATACAAAGCTTCAATTCCATGAACATCATCGTCCTGCAGAACCCTGGTTTCATTCATGCCAGTATATGGCCACATGATAGCGCCCTTAACTTAGGAATGATCAAGCCCCAAAGCATGCCCTAGTTCATGCAATCCAACCGTCAGAAAGTCAATGGCCCCTGGGGCTGCCCCAAATACCAGTTTAGATCGGCATTGAAAAACACTCTCCCATCTGTTGGCGGAGCTGCAAAAGCTTGTTTACCTTTATCCATACCTCCTTGGCCATTTTTAAGGAAGCCAATCGTGATGTCTGCAACACTAAGATTACTCTCAAAAAAATTAAATATAAAAGGTAAATGATCACCCCATGATTTAAAACAATATTTTGCAAGAGGATTAAGCACATCTCTTCTGTTACTAGGTCGATATCCCCAGTTAAGTACTTTCTTAGTTTTTGGCCCTTGGGTGATCCTGGAAAGAATGCGCAATCAATGTTGTAGCTACCTGCAGACTTCATTCGAGTCTTGCCATCAACAATATCCGGCACCCCGCATCGCGGCTTCATCATCAGCGACACTGTTTCTGCATCCAACACCCCGGTGGGCTTCAAGTTGAAATTGATTTGGTAGGTTTTGAGGGCTCTTTCTATGGTTTCATCAAAATAATCACCACCTACTTCATCATTATTTAAACCTCCATGGTTTAGGTATCCAAAATAGTGGAGGAATTTCTTGAGTTGGTCGACACATTCTACTTTGTCACCTTTCTTGGATCCTTGTAGATGCCTGATAAACTCACAGGGCGATTCGTTTTGCACATTTGGGTGTGTCCACACAGTCTGAGACAGGGAAGAGAGGAAGAGGAAGCAAAACAACTAGTTTCTTTATTAGAAGTATATTTTTTTCAAAATTTTTAATTATCAAAACAACTAACATCATTTTATTCTTATTTTTTATAATTATTAATTAAGAAATAATATTAAAATTTAAATTATAACCCGAGTTTAAAATTAAATTGTATAGTAATTGGTTCGATGTGACCGAGTTAACCTGGTCAGCTCAAAAGTAACCTTATTGATCGGTAGAATAAATTTAAGAAAAAAAAGATGAAATTGACAGGAAAAAAAAATTTTCTCAATCTAAATTTAAAATTAAACTATATGAAAGTTTTTCTGACTTGATCGGTTTAAAGATAACTCAAATAATTGTTAATAAAAATTTGAGGATGAGATTGAGAAAAGAAAAAAAA
>Ga0325410_1005912_pt1 | contig 13483 bp, 8 predicted proteins | sample PopdelMetagenome_16_FD_206182 | JGI IMG/M metagenome (GOLD analysis project Ga0325410, IMG submission 206182) | Populus deltoides microbial communities from Bellville, Georgia, United States - Xylem-PdIQD-R3 | ecosystem: Host-associated > Plants > Phyllosphere > Stem > Wood/Secondary xylem... | reverse complement strand
TAATTGCGTAATTACCTAGCCTTGTTTATCAGCATGTTAATTTATCATTTACTTTTTGTATGTGATTGCTGTTGAGAATCGAGTGAATTTAAGAGTGTTTTGCATTTTTGTATATGATTAATTAAATAATTATTTATGTCCTAATTTCAAGGAAATGAATGGCATTAGCAGGATTAATATGAAATCACAAGCACAAAACAAGTGACCATCTGGGGAAAAAAAGAACTCACTCTCAAATAAATTTCTATGAACACATTAACATTATAATTAAAAAAGTTAAACTGAGTGTCCCACTCCCAGCATTTAATTTGCAATGCTTGCACGTTAGCTGCCTTTGCCTTCTAAGGATTAATTAAGGAACACGTTCATGGAAAAAAAGAAAAAGGAATACGACTCTACATACAGGGGTTTCCGACACTTCACTCCACCTTGACACTACAGTGAAGAGGAATTAAAAGTTGTACAACAATCCAGCAGCTTTCTGCGTAGAACATTTCTTCAGTTTCTTCCTTGCATAGTGTTTGCATGTGTTATTTTATTGGGGGCACACAACATACTGAGTAGCAATGGCTGGCTAGTGCACTGTTAGTACCTATTTCGATGAACCTGCAGGTTAAGAAAAGGTTCAACTGGTTAGATTTGGAGTAATATCAACCTTCTAACACCAAATCCTCTTATATTCAACTTCTATCAACCAATCATCTAATATCACCGGTTTGATATATTCACTTTGTCTAGTGTTTTTTTTCTTCTGATTTGTGATTTGTATATTGTGATTTAAGGATGGCTCATACTCACTTCAAATCCAACAAGAGATCTGCAGTAATTGGTGTTCGTGAGCATCGTACTGTTGGATTCGCACTCACTGTCTTTAAGTGAAACGGATGATCTGTCAAGCTTAATTGACCATGGATATTGATAGTTTTGAGCAGTGGCTCCAACATGAGAAGATGACCGCTGCATCCGCACTGCCCTTGGGACATTCCTTCCCTCTATCGATACCTTCCTCCGGCTTGGTTGCCTCTCAAATGAGTCTGGCCTTTGTTTCGGTGCACTATGTGACCGAACTTTGGCCTTGGATGATTCCGTGTTTGCCATGTAATTTGGAAATAATGGGTAGTCATAGGACAGGGATTCTGCGTACTCTGGCCTTGGAAAGGCAAATGGAATTGTTGATGGATCAGGTTTTGACACTGTAGAGTAGTACTGGGGACTGCTTTGTGCTGTGCTGAAGGAATAGTCCTCAAAATGCCCACTGCAGGCTCTGGGGCTCATATCTGTTAAAGCTGATGGAGCTGGAGAGACCTGGTAGTTCTCTTGCTTCGAGTATGCATGATTTGGGGCAGAATGTGTGGAGAATCTGTGCTCTGCTCGATCTGTTTGAGGATGGTGTGAGTAGCTATTTCTGCTCTTTATACTTCCCTTTGATTCTCCAACATCCATCTCCACAATCTTGATGTTCTCCTCCATGACTCTTTCATTCTCCTACATGTACCAAAACCGAATTGCAGATTACTCGCAGTGGTTTCAAAGTACTAATTGTCCCCTACGTGAATGACTTAGTTAAATATGCTTTCCGTTGACAAAGTGTATATATATATATCGTTTCCTTAAAAAAAAGGAGGAGAAAATTTTAGATAGTTGCGTCTTGGTGTGATGTTGGAAAAGCACTAAGAATACAGGAAAGATACTGTTCTGCTACCAGGAATATTTTTATTACTCTTAATACCACGTGGCATTATTTTTTTAAATTAAGATTATGAAAGTTTTGTTTATTTTTCATTTATAACTACTGTTGAACAGAATGGAAAGATTATGGTTAAGAAACATGTTTTTAAGCATGACATGGAATATTAAGTTTTCCACTTATGAGGTAATCTGACTCATTCCTTGTCAAATGAATGGATAGCTCCACTGTTTGATAATAGAAAAACAAGGCATGAACTGAATAGGAAAGAATCCTTACATAATTTGTGTGCCTAATCCTGTTCTCCTGAGTCGATTTTCTGTGGATTGATTGCCTCTGGCTGGGATTTACGTCTTCATTCATCCAGATCCTCTGAGCCCGAGCTCTAGTCTGTACATTCACCAATGCCTGCATGCACCGGAGAGTGGCAGTTGCCTGTTTCCTCACCAGGTGACCCCTTACAAGTGCCTGCAACTTCACTAAGCCTTTTAATGCACGCAATGCTTTTCTTGCCTGTTAAAAATACCAAAACCAATCAAGCAATCCATCAGTTTCATCCATGAGGCATCGGTTTTTATAATTTCAGTCTTGATATTGATACATTCACCAGATAAGAATCGTTGGGAAATTCAAGAATTGCATACCAGATAAGATCGAAAGACTGATTGAATTTTTATGGCTTTAGCCTCTTTGTTTGCGATAGCCATGGCGTGCATTTTCTGTTCATTCTCTGAATCGAACGTGTCCTGCACTGCAGCTGGTTGTGTGGTGGCAGTTGGTTCTGTATAATTCGAGTCCTTGGGAGCAGCTGCTGTGGCCGATGATCTGCGAAAACTCCATCTTCTTTTTTCTTTCGCAGTAGTTGGTGGGATCGAAATTGGAGTCACCGGATTCTCAATACTAGACGTGGAATTCTGATTACTTGTACCCTTTTCCTTCTCCTTGTCTTTCTTCCCTGTCAAGAAACTTCTAAGCCATTTGCCTGGCTTCACCATCTCTGTCAATTCCGTCTAAGGTGTCATTTTATCACCCGAGCAAGAACATATAAGAAAGCAACAAATGAGATTCAGATCTCTCTAGTCTCTCCTGTCTACTTATCATTTATTGCTTTCAACACCATAATGGTCCGGCTGTTTAGTGCGGGATTTAATTACACCCTTCTTTTGACAGCCCAACTCTTACTGTTTTATTATTTTTCTCTTGCTGTAAATACCATTTTCCGAGGGCGAGTGCTGTGGCTTATTAAGTAAGATTTGCGAGGGATAATAAAAGCAGATGAAGTTCCTGGTTTGCCCACTAATTACCTTCCTCCTGGAAGATTATAGGCAGAGATTCCTTGCCTTAGATGGAATTTCTTAGATGCCAATCATGTCCCTGATTCTTGCGTAGCCGCCATCAAGGACTGAAAGGGTTTATTGGTAACTTGAAACCCTGTTACATTGTCTATTAAGAAATAAGGGAGGCGCAGAAGACCATGTGAAAATGGGTAAAGAACATGCAGAATCCTTGTAAAATACTCATCTCAGGCTGGGGGGAATTGTCCACTTGGGTCATGGAATTTAGAACTTGTATCATCCTGTGGGATTGTGGGGTCCTCGGAGTAGTGCAGTAAGGGGTTGCACATGCTTATCCTGTCCCTGCTGGTTGATTCTTTCACCATCTTTTTTGTAAAGTGTTTTTTTCCATGATCCCAAGTGAAGGTCACCTTGATTCCAAAGACTAGTAACGAAGTCATCTTATTTCATTATCATCACCCAACTCTAATAGGGCAGGGGTCCGGTTGCTTTCAAAACCCCTGTAGGAGACACTGCTAAGCGATAATGATGCAAGAATGAGAGCTGTTGTTGGGGAGACAGGCCCATTAATGCGTAGATTACCTCCTGCCTTTGCTTGTATTCTACTGGCAACAGCAAAGAACCTCTACATGCTGTACCCAGAATTGGTTAGGGAGATGTTATGTTAGTGTATTTTATGCCTTTGAATGGATTTGAAGGAATTTTGAGACCCGTCATTTGAATTATTTTCCTTCTTTTTGTTTAGGAGAATCATTTTAACAAAGTAAGTTATCGCTCCTGGTACAAATTCAATCTTTTTACTTCTAAATATTTTTTTAAAACTGTTTGATCCATCATTTTTTGTGTTTAAAACATCCCAGTGGAAAACCTGAGGCTGGAATTACAACGAAACTGCTGCTGCAGCTGTATCAAAGTATATAAAGTTTGTGTTTCAATCCATGGCGAAAATATGGGCTTCTTTCTTCCAATGCCTGCATCCCTTTTCTTCTTGGTATTTCCCTTGGAATTCAATTGCTTCTTCTAACTAAATCAAGTACATGCACTAAAGACAAATAATGAAAAAAAGAAATTAAATCGGGTTTCACAGCACTGTTAATCAGCAAGGACACTGAAGCCTCTTGGCTTGTAGTGATCAGTGCATGAACAATATTGATTTCATGGCATTTGGCTCAACTTTCTCATGAGTATAAAATTTAGGATGCAAATAGAAAAATGAATAGTTGTTACTGGTGAAAAGATTAGTTGGCATTCACATGCTATGTTGTACATGCAAAAAAGATAGCATGTGAATGTTTGACTAGGTGTTTGTTTCGGGGAAACACCATCCCTTTGAGGCTTGTTCATTTCCCTTGTCTAACCTCTGTGATGTTTAAGCACGCAGTTACTGCTAGCATTGAATAATTTATTAGCACGTTCATCCTTGGCAGAAACACAAGTACAAGATGGTAAGATATTCCGAACTCTCATTGTACACGGGTTTGACACATTTTGCTCTAGCTAGAATCCACATGTAAAACACACCAAGTATTGATGATACACGCCTCATTGATATAGAGCATATTTAATATGGAAGGAGGAATGGTTTTTTAAACCATTTCGCTGTTATATATAGGTTTAATTAAGCTTTCAAAGAAAAGGCATCGTTCTAATCGACAAATCGGTCGGCCGTCTCAGTCTGCTCTCAAAACAAAACATCAAGAACATGAATGGCAGTGATAATTCACTCAATTTGAAGAAAGATTTGGAAGATCTGTTAGGCGGGGACACCAGAGACATCTATGATCTATATTTTGTCCCAGTTGACGATGCTGGCCATGTGAAAACAGTCCATATCCCTTCAAAGACATTCTGTATATGTGTGTTAATACTATTAATGCAATAAAGCAACGAATCATATGCTAATTATGTGATTAAATATTCGTGCGTCAAGGAGCAGGGGGGAAAACAAGTGTATTATTAAAAGAGAATCTCTTGCTCGAATAAAATTGTGATATTGTTTTCACTTGCTCGCCACATGGTTTTGAAAAGGCTGTGTGATACACCAGTCGCATGTGAAGGGTTAATTACTTGAGTGTTCTTCCTTTCCTCTTTTTGTCTCTATGTTTATCTTGCTTTCATTTATCTCATGGAAATGCTTGTCTGTGAAGGATTGAGATCGTTACACTGTCCAAGTTCTTAGTGTTCGGTAATTGTGCTATTTGTCGGGCAAAAGGTGTGTAGAAAGTGTAGCGAAGCTGTTTTCACTCTCTTTTTTTATTCCTCTTTTTTTTAACGCACACTCGTGACATAGATTTATTTGACGCGAAAGATTATTGAACTGAAAAAAATATAGAAATTAGTCCTGAGCTGATTAACCTCCCGTGTGATATAATTATAGTGTAGTTGTGATTATTTTTTAAAGTGTTTTTTATTTAGAAATATATTTAAAAAATATTTTTTTATTTTTTAAAAATTATTTTTAATATTAACGTATTAAAATAATATAAAAATACTAAAAAATATTAATTTGAAGTAAAAAAATTTTAATTTTTTTCAAAAACGCTTTTGAAACGCAAAAACAAACAGGTAGTAGTCCATCCCTGCCCTGTAGCATTAACAGGGACAAATAAAATTAGTTTTATAGACAAGGGCGGAGATATGAATTTTTCCTGTCCTGAGCTATTAAATAAATATATAAATTTTTTTCAAGATTAATTATTAATTAATATACATGAATTTTTGAAGTTAACAGTAAAGTTTTAATTCAAATACACTACCCAAAATATAAATAAATTTGAAAGTATATAAAATTAAAATGAAAGTAAAAATAAACTCACTATTGAAGTTACATCCTTCAATGTTTTGTGTAATATAATTCATCTATAATCGAATCTGAATTGATATTGTAACAACCCCTCAACCGGGATAAAATAACAATCTCATGTTAAGTAGAAAACAAAGTAATTAATTTTTTTCGCTTTCTCAATTACTCCTGCATTCACTTGATCCCTACTTAGATTGGTGTTTTATAAATTAGACTTTGTAAGTTTACAAGGTTATTCTTTCTTTTTTTATTATTTTTTTTCCTTGGATTTTTTTTAATGTTTTTTCCGTACTTTTCTCTCTTTTTCTCTTGCCTTTTCTTTTTTTTTTTTTTTTTTGCTATTCTGCTTCTACCGAGTCGGCAACATATAAAAGAAAGGAAGAGCTGATTTGTTTTATTTTTTAATGGCAAATAACCATTTTACCCTTAATGAGTCGTTTTGCTTTTATTTGACGGTCCTTTTTTTTGTTAGCACTACCAAACTCCGTTCATCCTAACATTTTAACCAGATTTTATTCAATATATTTTAAGATTTCTCATAAAATTTCAGCTCAATCTGATGGTCCGATTTAAAATTATATCCAATAACATAAAACTGGTCAAATTGTGATTTTTCATCAAATTTATGAATTTCTCCAAAAATTCTAAAATTTTAACCCAAGCTAAAGCATCATATTTGAAGGTTTCATGTAAATTTTCAGAGTTTTTTTATAACTCAATCAAGAATTATGAATTTGTTTACATAAAATTAGTCAAAAATATTGATATGGACTATAGTCCACCCAAGCCTTTAACATGCATCCACCGTTGTTTATAGATGTTTAACATTGAGTTTGCTTTCTAAAAATTGCTAGTTCAAGTATTATAAATCTCAAGATTACTAGAGATTTATCTGAGTATTAACTTTAATATTTTGAAGAATTAGTTAATGTATATATAAGTTAATCCAAACACCCATCTTTATTAAAAAAAAAAGAAGAAAAACCTATAAATGAAAGTGTAAGAAATTCTGTACTTCGATAGGGGTGGATACAGAGGTCGAGTGGTCAACAGCTTCCATCTTTCCATGAGACCGATGCTCTCGGATCATGTCGGATGTTCTTGTGATACTTCTGCGCGTTCATGTCACCAAGTTAAGAAACTGATCTGCTAACGTTTAATCTCCCATCCCAAGTAAATCTCATCCACGGAGCAGGCCAGAGCAAATAGATAATTTGGACACTAATTCAAAGCCTCGGTCGCTTAACAAAAAAATCTCAAAAATAAATATATATTTATCAATTATGCTTTATAAAAGCATCACTTGTAAATATACACGAACAAATTAAAAAAAAAATTAAAATACTTTATTTATAATCTTCTTAAAAATCTTTATTCACGGCTCTAATACCATCTTCCATATAATTCCGTAATCCCCCCCCCTCTATCTATGCAGGGGGACCGTACTATCAGCCCAGCACAGCTGTCAACGCCTTTGTGATTCACGAGTCACGGCCGCCTGTTGTCCTCAAAACAATTGAGATGTGGTCCATGGATCCTGGTGAGTAGCTAGGAGGAGGTCTACCAGGCCATCATCGCATTCAAATTTTATGAACAAGCCCATAGGTTAGGAATGGAAACAAAGACGTTCACCCTGCTGGGTTTTCATTTTTTATCGTCTTCAAGACTTTGATTAATGGAAAATTTTCCTTTCAGATTTTCAACAAAATAAAATAATAATAAGTGCAAGGGCTTGAGCCCAATATGGAGAAACAATAGGAAGCTCAACAGGGTCAAGCCCAGGGCTCTCAAACAACCATCCGAAAGCCCAGCCTAGCAGCTCTAAGATTAATTATCATTAATCAATATAATTCATTTAAAGCATGGAAGGGAGTAAATCCATGAAATGTTTTAAAGTACCCATTTTTTAAAGATTTTTTATTGGTTATTATACTCTTAAATGATTAATATTATTATATTAATTATACTCTTGATAAATCCCATTATATGATTATGCTCTCGGAGTTTAACATTGTTAGTTTAGGATTTTATTTTATTTTTTGTCGGGAAAGGTATCTAACATTCAGATTAGGCGTTCCTTTGTTGTCAGAAAAATAATAAGCTAAATACTGTACATTTCTAAATCAAAGTCACTGGAGAATGCTTAAATCTTGTTTCGTTCTAAAATTATGTCTTTATATCACGTCACAAAAACAAATTGTTAAAGTTTTATTTAACCAAAATACTTCTATTATTTTATTTAATGACAAAAAATATATGTTCAATGAATAAAAGGTTATTAACGTGCACATGGATAAATGGAATGAAAAAATATTAATTTTTTTTTTTGTATTTAGACACATGACAGAGGTTGTTTTTTAAAATAATTTTTCACTTAAAAATATATCAAAATAATATTTTTTAAAAAAATTAATATTAATATATTAAAACAATCTATAACCATAAAAAAATAAACATAAACAATTCAACCCGTTCAAAACATAATACCAAAGAGAGGCTTGGTCTATTGTTTTCGTTGGACACGGTATTCCAAAATCTTATTAGAACAGCAAGCTAAGATGTAAAAGTGATATTGTAGAATCATCTAGCATGTGACCTAATAGTAAGAGCTTGAAATCAAGGGGTTTGCTCTCCCTGTGATTTTAGATTCGAGTCATGTGGTTGCTAATATGATGGTTACTGGAGGCTTACATGGTCGTTAATTTCAGGGCCCGTATGATTAATTAAGGTACGCATAAGCTAACTCGGATATCCACATTAATTAAAAAAAATGTGATCTTATAGAGAACAAAATAGTACTTTTCTACAAATAAATTTGGAAGGTCACATGATAATGTATTCAAATTAGGGATAACATCATTTATTAACTTAAGAAAATTCAAGCCATTTATTTTAAAATCAATGGTTTGGATCTTCTCACATTTACCATTTATATATATATATATATATATATATATATATATATATAATCAAACCATTCACTAATTTGATGAGACTAAATCCTAACTATTAAAATCCAAACCAATGATCTAATCCCTCACTTGAAAAAGAATCCAATCCCACGCCAACAAGAAAAGACAAGAAGACTTTTTTTTTTTAACAGAGTTTGAATTTAATTGCAATAGACATGATTTAGGTCCTGTTTAGCATTTGATATTACGATGTAGATGTAGTACTAGTGTGGTTATGGTTGGAGATACTTTTAAATTTATTATAAATTTAAAAATTATTTATTTTTTATTGCTTAGATTTAATTTTCATCCTATGATAAAAATATGAATTAAAAAAATATAATTTATAATTTTTTTTAAACCTGTATTTTTAAAGTACAATTACAAAACTATCACAATACCGTATCTATATTTAGAAAATATGATAGTAGTTACTTTTAAGAGTGTTTTTTGCTTAAAAATGTATCAAAATAATATATACTTTTTATTTTTTTAAAAATTATCTTTAATATAAGCAAATTAAAAAAAATTATTTTTTTTATAAAATATTGTTTGAAACATAATTTTAGACCGTGGCTTAATGATATTAGAAGTTTCCATGATGCTGATTTTTTTATGAAATATCTTTGTGGTTTTAATTCAAGCAGCCGGTTTTTTATAATGTGATCCGCTGGATAACAAAATTCTCTTCATCTGTAATCAATCTAATTTGTTATTTTAACTATTATAAAGGATGGAAAACACGTGTCAACTCTTGTTGGTTCCAATTCTAGAAAAAAATTAAAAAGGTTAAAAAACTAAATGAATTAATTTTTTTCTCAGGATTTTATTTATCTACCGCTATAAGTGTTTTTTTATAATTTTTTCTTACTAAAGAAATAATTGAATATTTCTACAAAAAAATAAAAAATGATCAAAACATTGCTGTATTTTTATTAATTGATGCTGGATTGTTTTATTTTTCCAGTTAGAGTTTTTCTATTTAATTTCAAAAGCCAAAGAAAAAACTAGAAAATAAATAATTTTGATGTAAAAATTAGAAAATATTGAACACATAAAATCCAAAATATTTTTTTAGTGTAAAATAAAACAAAAGGTGTTGCCCATTATAAAAGTTAAATCCGGGCCCACGATCTGGAGTTTACTAGAATAGTATACACGGTTTACTCTGGAATGTTGATGGCACATAAATAATCTCGCCAATTCCGGCGGCGACTCTATTGAAGTTTCGCTAGACCCAACCCTAGTTCCCCTGCTTTAATGGTCACGGGTGCGAGCACCGAGCATTGACTTCCACCATCTACCTTTCGAGTGTTTGGTAGCGTGGAAATTTTTGTTTTTTTAGTTTTTTTAATGTTTTAAAAGTATATTTTATTTTAAAAATATAGATTTATTTTTTTTTAATTTTTATTATTATTTTGACATATAAAAATATAAAAAAAATCATGTATTTTTAAATAAAATAAAAAAATATTATCTTAACAGATTTTTAAATTAAAAATATTTTAAAAAACAAATATTACTGTGATACGGAACACAAGCTTTATATATGGAATGGATACGCATGGGAACTGGAAGCTATATGCGGTGACATCTGAGTGGCTGCAAAACCATACCCAAGCGCGAGCTTTTTCGCACAGGATCCTTCAAGCATCGCCATTTATTAACTAGTTCCGGGAGCCACGTTCGTTCACACACACACATAAAATATATTTGCTCAGAGAAAATGAAAAAAAAGGGAGAGGTCTCATGAGAGTATGTGACCCAACAGAAGAAGCTTCCAATTTTGTAGATCCTCTATCCTAGTTTTAAACTTCACATATTCAAGTACACCTCTGACCTCACCATCTCTCTCCATCTAATTCTCTGTTTGTTCCAGAGATGGCTTATGCCAGTACCTGTGCTACCTGGGTTGCAATCCTTTTTCTTCTGCAACCTTTGATTGCTAGAAGTGGCTTTTTATCTCCACTTCTGTCTCCTGTCTTTGGTACTTGTTTTTCAATCCTTAATCACCGTTTGATAATTAATTAATTTAGTTTCTGGCTTGTTTTTTCTTTGACTAGTTTATATTGCTGCCAATTTTCCTTGATGAGTTTCGATCGATGTTAATAACATTTATCAACAGGGTTTTTCATCCTCGCTATGGTTTTGGCTATAATAACATCATCGTATTATGATCATTTTACTTTGGTTTTCTATTACTAGATGATGTGTGCAAAAAAGTGGAATGTGGGAAAGGAACCTGCAAGCCCTCTGATAATAGTACCTGGTTTTTTGAATGTGAATGTGATCCTGGGTGGAAGCAGACTAGCTCTGACCATGACGATCATCTCAAGTTTCTTCCTTGCATAGTTCCTGACTGTGAGTTCTCTGTTTCTTCTTTTCTCCCCCGTCTTTAATCATTAAGTACATATTTGTTCAACTACGAGTCCTGTGTGTTCACTTTAATGATTTAGCTAGCTGTGGTTTGTCCATGTCGGGCTATACATGGTGATTGGTAAAATATGACAAAAATTATGTGAAATTGAAGATCACCGAGTAAGAACAGAGTAAAAACTGTCTAGAAATATGTGCAAGACTTTGTCTTAGTTTAAAGGAAGGAGGGAATATTCTTTTCAAAGGAGTGGAATTAACTAAATCAAATTAAAAAAAATTATGAATTGGGAAAGCAATTTTTTTTTTTTGAGTTGGTAATTTATGCCAATCACAACCGTCCTTACCTTGTCAAGGACGGGTTGTCTTGCTGAGATGAATTAAATTTACTAGAGAAATAAAACCGAATGCTTGTCAAGATTTGATGCCGATGGTGATATCTGCCTACATCATCAAGTCAAGGATTAGGTTGTTGTTTATCTTAAAAAATGTTGGATAACTAGACAGAAAGATTAATGCGATCCATAACATTTTCGTATGATTAAATTTCGTGAAGAACTTTTTTTGCAGCTCTCACACTTCTGAATTCTGATTGATTATCTGATCCTTATTTCCTTAGGTACCTTGAACTCGTCATGCATGGCAGCACCCTCACCTGTCCAAGAGAAAGCAAGAAAGGATAACGAGTCGATTTTCGATCGTAAGCCTTATTACTACCAAAACCGCACACTGTCGCTTGTTACTCTCTTGATGCAATCTTAGGCTTTTGGTCTATTTATTGTTGTAGCGTGCTCTTGGACTGATTGTGGAGGTGGCTCCTGCAACAAGACATCTACATTTACTTACAGTTGCGCATGTGCAGAGGGTTATAATAACCTTCTTAAGGCCTCTGCCTTTCCTTGTTACAAAGATTGTAAGAGACTGTGCATAACTTGCTAAAAATATAACCTGTGTATATAAGAATTTTCAATCTCATTAAATATTTCTGGAATTGATAATTTGCTTTGAAAATATTTACCTGGTTTTGTTTCTTGTTTTGAACAAGGTGCAATTGGAATGGATTGCCGAAACCTTGGTATTTCAGTGTCGAACAAATCAGCTTCGGTTGACAATAGTAGGAATCAAGGTGAGGCTGTCAATTGAAGCCAGTATCTGGCTGCTTATGTTCTTAACATTCTTTGCAATTTCTCCAAGGATTATGCAATGCCATGTCTTGCTTAGTGCTTAATATTTCTTCTTTACCATCACAGTTTTTAGCCATCTAACTCTAATTTATCTTTCAGTTATGGTCCTCTTACATTTTGGAGTTTTAAAGTGTTCGATAAACATCCATATCAATTAAGCTTGCATCCTGAGTTTTTTGCTAGAATTTTCCAACATAAGCGGTGGTTGTTTGCTCCAGTACATCTCAATATGTTTCTTGAAGACATATGACCATACTGTTGTGGAAGAATCCCCTAGGTTGTGTCGACCCAAGCATTTAAAATTCCATAGGAAATTTGAACTGTCTGCGTAGACACTCTCAATTTTGAATCTACATCTATTTCTAAATGGAAATTCATTCTCTGGCCATGTAATACCCAAGCCATGATCCAACTCGTGAAATTTTCTTTGGGTTCTAAGATCTACCTAATGCGGTTAGAATGCCAGCTTAAGCAAATGTTTCCTTTTTTCCAGCCTAGTTTAGAAGAAGCATGCGGTTTTGAAGTTACTGGATGACCAAAAAGGCCTGTTAAAGTCCTTGATTGTGAGAGCATGTATCTTTCACATTGCATATTCTATACTGCAATCAGTTTTGTGATGCTAGTGCTCCTATGTTTAACATTCGAGTGTCGCCTCTCCCCTTTTGCAGCTTCTTCGATTCTGCAAGAAAAGTTCCATTGGCTGATGACATTGATTATGTTGCTGTCCATGATTGACTGGATGTAGAACTAGTAAGGCATATGCTCGATGGTTTTGGCTTGTTATTATGGAGAAATTATTGTTTCTGATGCCTAATATACTCGGCGACATTTATCTATAATTTTAGCAGTTATATATGGCAGCAGGGGACGAGGGGCTGATAGCTTTGTATTCTCACATATAGGATGAAGAGGGGAGCTAGATTTGGCGTGGAGATATGTCTGAGTTACTGAGTTAGCTGTTACTGAATTCATGTAGAGGGGACATTGTCTGCTGTGGCATGTGCTCCAGTAGTGGCTTCATATACTTGATGTACAGAACATGCTGCCAAAGTTTGATTACTTTATAATCGTCTGTTTATAGCAATCTGAGACACCTGGTGTTCTCCGAACGCCTTGGCTGCTAACGTCACAACGCAAGTGCTGATCTTAAACCTAGGTGACCGTTTATTTAGGAGGTTGTGTTTCTGTTT
>Ga0325410_1005907_pt1 | contig 13491 bp, 7 predicted proteins | sample PopdelMetagenome_16_FD_206182 | JGI IMG/M metagenome (GOLD analysis project Ga0325410, IMG submission 206182) | Populus deltoides microbial communities from Bellville, Georgia, United States - Xylem-PdIQD-R3 | ecosystem: Host-associated > Plants > Phyllosphere > Stem > Wood/Secondary xylem... | reverse complement strand
ATCGGCATTTAAATATATTTAAATAGTTTTTTAATATTAGTAAGCATGGAACAACCTCAAAATCGGCATTGTAGTAGCATGAATTAAGCAAGTAAACCATAATAAAAAAGAATTTTCTCAAATTTTATAGTGGTTATTTAGTCAAGTCCACTCAATTCTGTTAAATTCCTATACAATATTAATGAAGGATATATATTTATTAAATAATATTAACATGGATAAAAATATGATAGGTTCTTATAAGATTTTTATATATCTAGGGGTGTAGAGATATGTTTATTTTTGATTTTTAACATTTCATGTTTAAGAGCTATATGAATAAACAAACAAAGCCTTTTGACCCAACATAGAGCCTATAATGATCAGCAATCCCATATCTACTTGGATTTGGAACAATGCCAAGTCCAAAAGTGACGGGTTTGACAGTTTATCAAACCTATATATACCTAGGTTGTACGTAATTCATACAAACATAGGCTCAACACAATCCAATGATGCTGGGTCTGACAACTTGTCAAACACACATGTACTTGGGCTCAACGTATAGCAAAACCCAAGGATGTTAGATTTAGCAACTCACCAAAACCATATGCACTTGGGCTCAACATAATTATCAGATCCACATGTACTTGGGCTCGACACATAGCTGAATCTAAGGATGTTGGGCCTGACAGCTTGTCAAACCCACATGTACTTGGGCTAAGCGCGTAGTTAAAACCAAGGATGTTGGGTCTGACAACTTGCCAGACCCATGTGTACTAGGACTCAGCACACAATTGAACCAAAGAACATTTACATCCATATACATTTGGGCTCAATATGTATTTTAACCTAAAGATGTTGGGTCTTGCAATTTGCTACACCTATATGTATTTCAGCTCAACATGTAGCTAAACCCAATGATACTAGGTCTGACAACTCCCTAGACCTATATGTACTTGAGATTAACATGTAGCAGAACCCAAGGTTGTTAGGTCTTACACCTCGCTAGACCTATATGTAATTGGGCTCAGCATGTAGCTGAACCCAATAATATTGGGTTTGATAATTTGTCAGATCCACATGCTCTTAAGCTCAACACGTAACTGAACCTAAGGATGTTGCGTCTAACATCTCACTAGAACTATATACAATTGAGCTTAGCACGTAACCAAACTCAAAGATATTAGGTTTGGGAACTCGCTATACCCATATGCATTTGGGCTCAACGCGTAGCCAAACCCAAGGATATTAGGTTTGGCAACTCGCCACACCTATATGTACTTGGACTTAGCGCCTAGCCGAACCTAAAGATGCTGGTTCTTGCAACTTGCAAAACCCATATATATTTGGGCTTAACACATAGTTAATCCCAAGGATATTGGGTTTGACAGATTGTCAAACCCACATGTACTTAGGCTTAACGCATAGTTGAACCCAATGATATTAGGTCTGAGAACTCATCAGACCCACGTGTACTTGGGCTCATCACGTAGTTGAACCCTAAAATGTTGGGTCTGGAAAGCCAGACTTAAATATTCTTGGGCTCAACATATATATGAAACCAAGGATGTTGAGTTTAGCAACTCACGAGACCTATATGTACTTGAGCTCAACATGTAGTTGAACTTAAGAATATTAAGTATGGAAACTCACCAGACCTATATACACTTAGACACAATGCGTAGCTGAACCCAAGGATATTAGGTCTGGCAACTCACCAGACTCATATGTATTTGAACTCAGTGGGTAGCTGAACTCAAAGATGTTGAGTTCAGCAACTCGCCAGACCCACATATACTTAGACTCAACATGTAACTGGTCTCAAGAATATTGAGTTTGGCAACTTGTTAGATACACTTGTATTTGGGCTTAGTGCATAGTTAAACCCAAAGATGTTGGGTTTGGAAGCAAGCCAGACCTAAGTCATCTGAACTTAGTATCTCACCAAGTTTAGATATACTGGGTTAACACCCTGTCATTAGTCTTTCTAAAAATGAACTTTAGTATATAAAAAAAATAAGTTGATGCATCATAATTAAAAAAAATGTATCTTGCCAGTCAAATAATAATCATAACGATTAAAACTAGTATGGATATGTTGTTAGTGTGATGAAATAATAAAATAAAAAATCCATTAACATTTCTAACGTGTAAAATTACCGATGAGATTTTCATTGGTGATTTTAAAAGAAATTAAAACCCGAAAGTTCTCTCCCTCCTATTTTCTTTTCTTCTTCAATTAAAATTATACCAGCATTCTCTCTCCCATTTCATCGATTCTAAAACCCCCCTGAACAAATCCAACCACCTAACTTGCCAACACCGACCAACCTCTCTCCAACAACATCAACTTCCTTCTATTGGTTTCATTTCTTGTCAAGCTTCATTCCACTAAATAAGCAAATTCACTCATATTTATTGTAACTCATTTATGTTTTAAGTTAATTTATTGAAACTTGTTTGTAGTATTTGTAGTTTGCTTTTATATTTAAGCATTTTACTTGTTTTATAATGATAATTTTTTTGTGTTAATGTATCATTTGTATTTTAGAATTTATTTGGGATTTGAGGGAAATAAATTTAATTTGTCACTTGATGAAACTGAATGTGATTTTGTAACTTACGTGTGTTAAAATTGAAAAAATGATGGGTGATTTAATAGGTACCGATCATTTAAAAAAAATTATGGTTAAGTTGGAAATTTAAGGAAAATTGATTTTGTGTGAAACTGATAATAATTAAAAAAAAATATATTAATTTAGGTTGAATAAGTTTGAATTAAAAAAATAATAGATAATTAGCTGGGTCCCAATTAATTTTAGTCAATTATGAGTTTTCTTGAAAATTTAAGGAAAATTAAATTAATGTGTAATTGATAACAAGTGTGACTTTTACATAGAAAAGATTTTATTTCTTGGATATGTTGTTAGTGTAAAATGTATTGCGATGAATGAAGAAAAAGTTAGGACTATCCAATAATGGCATACAACTAGCTCAATCATTAAGGTAAAAATTTTTCATGGTTTGACAAGTTCTTATGAGAGATTTGTTAAGGATTTTAGTATATAGCCACACATCTAATTGAGATAGTTCAGCTCCATGAGGTACCTAAGAGCATTATGTCTAAATGATGTTAAAGTTCTTAGCTGCTTTTAGAAGGTTTTGTGGGGGAAACAAGGAACACAATTTTTATTTTTCACTACTTGTCATTTATAACAAATGATCAAACTGAAGAAGGTAATAGAATTTTAACTACATTGTTAAGAAATATCATTCAAAAGAATTTTTTTAATTAGAAAAATTGTTTGCCATCTATTGAATTTATTTATAATAGAAGTGTGTACTTTACTACTGATTATTCTCCTTTTAAAACTGTTTATGATTTTAATCATTTGACTCCTTTAGATTTTTTTCCTTTATCTATTGATGTAAGAGTTAGTCTTAATGGAAATAAAAAAACATAGATAGTAAAGGCTCTATGAGAATGTGAGGCATCAAAAATATATATATATATATATATATATATATATATATATATATATGCATTAAAAGCTAATAAAAGGTGAAAAATGGTTATTTCTTAACGAGATGATTGAGTATGGATTTATATAATAAAAAAGAGATTTTCTCAACAAATGAGATTTAAGTTGATGCTAAAAAGAGATGGGTCATTTCAATTTGAGGAGCAAAGTTCAACTTAGGTGTTTTTTTTTTTACCTTGAAAGTTCTTAAAAAAGATATGAGCTGAGGAAGATTTTTTTGTTTTGGATTGATTTCAGGTTTTGAGATGGTTTTTTGGGTTTTTTAAAGCCATTTATGGGTTTATCAAGGTTTTAGGGGTGTTTTCTAGATGTTTTAAGTCAACAATGAGGTTTTTTTGGGTAAAACAACCTTCAACCCTCATTTTGTAGTGTCACATTTCTCAGCAGACGACATGTTGTCTAACTTATTAAAAAAAAATTTGAAGTAGGTGACATGTTGTTTGTCTTTTCTGTCATAAAAAAGATTTAAAGGCCCAAGCATGGGAGGCCCTTACTAAATAGACGTGGCGTGTTAGCCTAATATTTTCTCTATTTTTTAATTAATTTTTTTTCATTTATGCCCTTTTATATTTTTTTTTTCAAAATAATTTTTTAATTTAGATTTAAGTTAATACACATTATCTCTTTTATTTTTTTTATTTAGCTATTTTGAAACGAAGATTATTTTTTACTTATTTTGTACACATTTAGTTTTTAAAGAGATTTTTCTAATTCATCTATAATTTCTTCTTTTTTTGTTTCGTATAAATAGAAAATATTTATTTTTGGATAATATTTCTAATATGCATAACCTTACATAATATTTTTTTTTCCTTTTATTTTATTCAATCAATTTCAAGTGTGTCAATTTTTCTTATCGTTTGATTAAATAAAAATTTAATTCTGGTAAACAAAGTCACGAAACACAACACGGTTAAATGCCTGTATTGCGAGATCAAATATTTATATATATATATATATATATATATATATATATATATATATATATATATATATATATATATATCTTTCTTAAATTTTTTATTTTTATTTATTAACACGTATAATTGTCAATTTACTTAATTACATATATGTATAAACATTTTGATTTACACTTAAAAAGAATTTATGTACAAAAGCATGTTGAAAATGATGTATATACAACCTTTTTAAAATACACACACATGACTTGCAATGAAAAAAATACGAGTCAAGTAGCTAATATTAACACATTGTGGTTGCCAAATAAAGGAATGAGACCTCTGCTCACCTAAGGCCAGCAACGTAAAACCCTTGGCAACATCAAATTCAACATGGTGATGGTGTGGCATTGTATTAGTAACTCATCAAATTCAAATTCAGCATTTGGATGAGATTGGAATCTGATTTAGGTTTTGTTATGAGAAACGCAACAAATTAAGTGATCCTATGCGTGGCGGCAACTTTGTATTGTTGTAAAGGTAATCAAAGGCATCGATCTTAGGATAACATGGCAAGACACCACGAGAAAAAATCTTGAACTTTTTTCATTAGATATCCCGACCCACGGAAAAAGTGAGAGATTTGTAGAGAACATAATAAGTTGTCAACGACAAAGAGACAAAGAGCATCCGTGTTCGTAGATGGGGACAAGTTTCAAAAGCAAAGTCATTTCACGTACGTGGTTAAGGAAATTAAGTCATGAAATTTGTCGCATGTGTGCGGTATCACAACGATTATTTTTTTGAATTAGAATTTTTAGATGGTATAGAGAAAATAATAAAATTCTTGTTTTTTATCGGTCAAAAAAATTTAGAATTATCATCTAGTATTTTGATCACTAGAAATCCTAACTGATCTTTAGAATTTGGATAAGGGGAGGACAATATAACTCCTAGCACACTCCATCTAAGGTAAGTAAAATTTGTTTATTTGTCTAATTATTATTAAGACATTATTATGTTTTTCTAACCATTGGTTTATCTATTGGTTAAAGTCGATCCACCCTAGTGGAATGAACCATAACTTTATAGATAAACCTAGCCATTCTACAACCAATTTATTTTATTTTATTTTAATATTGAAAATACATCTTATGAATAAATTTATAATTCTCGATATTAGAAATAAATTTTTTTGATATTTTTTAAATTTTTATCAAGTCATCATGGCTTTAATAAATTTGCTATTATACCCATGATACATGCAAAATATAAAGACTATTTTTTGGGTATTTTCAAAAAAATGCTAAATCATGCAATGTTTTTGTTTTTTTGTGTTTTTTTTTATTAAAATGCAAACATTATTTTTTTTGATACTTGGCCATATGCAATTTAAATCATAAATGTATTTTTCATAGAAAGATTTTTTTTTTGTTTTTATATATTTTTTAAATGGTTTATTTAATACCGAGAAAGCATCTTACATATAAGTTTACAATCTCAAATATTAATTATGAAAAACTAAAAATAATGATATGGAAAACCCAAAATTAATTACAAAATGGTACTTCAAAATTTGAAAAAAAAATTAAAATTAAACTAAGGTGTGTTTGACAAAACACTAAAATAAAAAAAATAAAGGTTGTGAAATAGGTTAGGGTATGTTTGCCAAACAAGCCTTAAGGACTCAAAATTTCATTTTTCCTTTAAAAACTTTTTGGTAAAACTAGCATGCCCTTGAGCTTTGACAGGCTCAGCCTAGCCACATAGATTGGGCTTCCCAACTTAAAAACACAACCCAACCATAGAAAAAAAATAACAAAGATCAAAAGGGGTTTTCATTTAAATCTTTACGAAGAACACTCTATAAACCCAGAAATCAAATTGAAATCTTAGGCCAAATTGCATCAAATTAAAGGCAGAGATAGATAGAACATCAAAAGTCAAAGTATAATGAGGTATAAAATAAGAAAAAAATAAACTACAAAATGAACAAATCAATCTCGACAGTTTTAACCTAAACCTAGTAATTCAAAACTTACTTGGATCGATTGATCCAAACCAAGCCTTTAATTTACCAATAAGTAGCCTAGAAAGATGGTATATAGGTTTATGTTTTGATTAGAGCTCACAATAAAAATGAGGAAACCAATTTATGAGAAATAAAAAAAATATTTAAAAACATTCAAAGAAAAAAAGCCTAGAAATTCAATAGATACCTAAAAAACTAATTAAACCCAGAAATGACTACTGATCCAAAATGATGACCTAAACCTTGTAACTACAATTCAAACATGTTTACCATAACATGTCTGAAACATAAAAACTTCAAGAAAAGAAAGAAAAGAAACAATACAGCCAATTAAATCAACTTCAACACATAACTTCAAATAGATATTTTCCAACTCTAACACTATTATATTAGACTAAATTATTTCTAATTAAGCCAAACATAAACATTGCTTGCTAAAGAACCAACAATATACCTAGAAAATCAGCTAATAGTTATAATTTTAATAGCCTTCATGCATTCAAAATCAAATTCAAATGACCAAACTGAACTTTTAAACACCATTGTTGACCATATAACAATTAACCAACATGACAAAATAACAATTATAACAATATCAAACATACATTCAAAACACCCTGAACTTATTTTTTCAGAATCATACAAATCATTTTCTTTAATAACTAAATCTAACTTATCAACAACAAATAAAATATAAATTGCATTTGAAACTCATAAATAATCTTCACAAATAAAACACAACATTCATAATGCAATAGAAATTAAAGGAGAGATGTTCTAATTGAGCCACACCATCTCATCAAAGTTCAATGTATAATACTTCAAATGATGATGCCTTTTAGTTTGGAACTTCTTACTTCTTCTTCAAGCTCTAAATCCTTGGTGTTTTTAGCTTTTAATCCTTGATTCACAAATTCTTTCTTTTTCTATGTTTTTTCTACCTTTGAACACTTCTTTTATGTTATTTTTACTATCAAAACTAAATCTAGTTTATTGGCCTCATAAGCCTTGGTTAGATCTACCATATCTCTTTCTTTCTTTTTTCTTTTCTTTGTCTTTCCAGCCATCATCCTTACTTCTTATTTTTCCTTGAGAGTATCAATTCTCAACAATCCTTGTGCTATCATACTCTTTACTTTACGATGGAATTTCTTATAATAATCAATATTGTAACCAACATTTTAGTGATATAGGTAGAATTCATCATTATTTCTTATGTCTTGTTTTTGTGAGGGTGCTTTAAGAATGTGTTTCAGTATCTCGTGTAATTTTCTCAAAGTTATCCTTATAGCCTCTACTTATACTCCTTGTTTCTATAGCATTAATAACTTTATTTCCTAAATTATGGCTAAGAAGTGGGTTTTGAGTTTACATTTAACGTTTCGTTAAAGATAATACATCCAGCTTTGATGAGTTGAAGAACTTGTGTCTTAAAATCAAGGCACATTTCAATGTTATGCCCAGGGGTATCAACATGATATTCACATTTTAGGTCTGGTTTGTACCAATGAGGAAATGGTGGTTGCATAAATATGGTAGGGTGCAACTTGGTCAATACTAAGGAGACATTGATACATTTCTCTTAAGGATGTGGGGAGCGAAGGGAGTTGCTCATTGTTTTTTTTTTTTTGAAATCATTTCAGGGGTGAAAAGTTCTTTCAGTCAGAGTATTTTGCTAGTCATTTAATGAGTTGGTTTGATTTTTAGGAAAAGGGGTGGAAAAGTTTAGATTGGATACATAAGTGGGTTTTTTATAGCAATTTTGGTAATTCCCCTTTTCAATGTTATTTATATCCATGTTCTGTTTCTTTCTGGTGAACCCCTTTCATTTTAGTTAGGTTCGTAATCTTTCTTGCTCTAATGGCCTTCTCGAGTCATTCCGCTACTATAATGATATCCATAAAATGTTAGGTAGGGGAACCTACTAATTGGTATAAAAAAAAATGCTTTGAATGTATTAGAGAATAAGTTAATAATTTCTTTTTCCAATAATAGTGGGTCAACTTGTATGGCCTTTTCTCGTCATCTTTGGGCACACTCCGGAACATATTCTTTTTTCCCCTTCTCCATTGTTAAAAGATTAGATCTTTATAGAGCAATGTCAATGTTAAGCTTGTATTTCTTTACAAATGCTCCTACCAAATCCTTTAACCTTAGATCTTGGTATTATTAAGCCTTATATACCAAGCCAATACAACATCACTAAAGCTATCTTGAAAAAAACAGATGAGCAGTTTCTCATCATAGACAACTTATACCATTTCATTATAGTATGCCTTTAGGTGAGTCAATGGGCATTAAGTTCCTATGTATTTGATGAATTCAAGCACTAAGAATTCTTTTAGAACTATAATGTTTGGTACTAAACACATTTTAGCTACTTTTACCGGGTCGTATAGATTTGACCCCTCAATCAGCTTCATTATTTCTTTTAAAGGTGCCTATTTATCATAAGCTTCTTATATAGGTTTTTCTTTTAAAGCTTCTTCTCTAGTCAATTCTATTATAAGAGGTAGCCTTATAGGGCAAATAAGTTAGATGCATGGGTGGCCTACGAATTGCGATTCCAAAGATATTTTTCTTGGTTCTGTATTTTATTGATGAAATAGGGACATAGTTGTTAAATGAGGGGATACTACTGGTTAAGTAACTAGGGCTTCCACATACCTTTTTATTAATGCTTGCTAAAGTAGGCTAGTAAACCTTTCCACATCTCTCTTAAGGCTCTCTATTTCCTTTTAATGTTCAGCTTCTAAATGTGCACGCTTTTCATTCTCCATTACTTTTTTTCTGGATCCTGTGTTATAGATTCTTTTTAAAGAGGGACCTATATTTCACTCTTGCATATGTGTATATGACATTTAAAACTCAAAATATATTTGTAAATGAATGCTCATATATGTTTATATTGGATATGGATTAAGTTTTTTGAATTGATCCATGACTTCTATTTTCTTTATGTAGTGAGTTCAATCATCACTATAAAGGAGTGTTTTGCCATTTTTATAAACATATTATATAAAAAAAGAAAATTAATGAGTCGCAACCGTTTCATTACATATAATAAAAAAGTCCATATATTTTTTTATAATTCAAACTTTAAAACCCTAAACATCATTACTTGTAGAAAGCATTGCCTCTATTAGCTATATTTCTAATAAAAATAGTGGTTGTATAATATTGCTTTTAGTACTTCATAGCATCATTTCTAACTTGGGTGGCCTATTGTTGTAATCTCTCAGCATGATGGATAACTTGTTTAATTTGCCTTGTCATTTGTCTTATCTTGTCATGAAATAAGGTATTATCGATAACTAGGACACCATTACTAGAATCTAAAGCCTTATTATCTCTTTCAAGCATTTGTATTGTATTTTCCAATTCTGTTACTTTAGCCATTACTATTTACAGTTCTTCTCTCTCGATGTCAAACTCAACTATCTTAGAGTTAATCTAAACCTCAAAACTATCTATGTAGTTTTAACATCTTTGATACTCTTGCTTGGATCTGATTAGCTCTTCTTCTATTTCGAGGTATTGGCCTCTTAGCTCTCTCAGCTCTTCCTTTTAAATTTCTAGCTTGGACTGTAACACCATAAGTTTTTCTCTTAAAGACTCAACCTTTTTCTTATAGTCTTTCATATCAGATTCAGTGGCTTTCCTAACACTTTTTTTTTAGATTGTGCTACATATTGGGATTGAATTCTTCTTTCTTCTTTAATATCAATCTTAGCTATCTGATTTTTTCTTTCACAGTATCTAGTTGTAAGGTTGTGCCTTTTCTTCTTTAAGGAATATATTATTTCTTTATCAGTGCCCATCCTACCTTTAGCTGACCTCTTGAAATTGGCCAACTCTTTTTTCTATTAGCACATATTTGTTGACGAGATCATCATGTTTGGCTATTTGAATTCCTAACTCAACTCTAATATATTTGGCTATCTAAGCTTTTTTTGGCCATTCCTTTACTATCCCGAGATCTTTTGTCAAGGCCTTTAGTTGTTCATCTTTTCCTTTTAACTGGTGGTTCATGTAATTTCTCATTTTGTCTTCTCTATCTAGTTTTTTTTCTAAGAGTTATTATTTCCCATTGCTATTATAAAGGTCTATTATGCATTTCTCTAACTGCTTTCATAACTCTTCCTCATTGTCATTCCTTTTTTTCTTTTTGATCCCTCTTTAATTTCTTATGAATTCCCTAATTTAGATTCTGAGTTTCTTGGATTTATAGATTCAATCATTCCAGAAAGTCTTTTACTTCTCAAAATAATGTAATTTTGATTGAATGAGGATTTAGCCCAACTTTCTTCTTTTTTCTTTACCATAATAAGCCTTTCTCAATCTTGTCTAATAAGTTCTAGCTCTTTAAAAGATGACTAATTTCCAAATAATCCAGTGAAATCTGTTAAACATAGAGTTCTTGGCATATATTGTATCCCGCCAAATTGTCTTGTTACTAATGCAGGTGCATAACTAATGTATCCAATTATTTTGAGCAAAGGGACCCGTGTTTTACTATAACAACTCATTATATAGAATGTGTCATTTATCTAATGCAATATATTTCTCCACCAATGCTTTTTCATCTAGATTCTTCCAAGTTTCATCTATAACAATCTTTAATGGTCAAAGATCAAATCACCAAAAGTTATTAAAAGTATCTCTCAGTGTATTGATGTGATTGATAATCCATAGATACAATATTGGAACACAACTTCCCATGGCTCTTCTCTCATGCATCCTACAATTGTTGAGTTATAGCATGGTTTCAACTAAAATTACAGTATAAAGGTTAATTTTAGTATATTCATACTCCACGAATGCATTTATAGCTTCTAGATTGATGGCTCCAATTTCGGATGGGAACAAGACTAGCCCAAATATGACAAAGGTTTCTATCTTATATCGTTCATTTCCTAATTATCATTTCTCTATGTTTTTCTTCATTCTAGCTTTAATGTTTTTCCATCTGAATCCCCCATTAGTTATCCTACATTGGCCGACCTTTCCCAAGCATAATAATTTGGTTACCTCGGAAGCAGTATATTTAAACCTTTGTCTGAAATAGATATTATGACTGTTATTTGAAAAATCTAAGATCCTATTATGATTTTCTAATGTGGTTTCATATCAATGTTTCTTAAGTTATTCGCCTATAATTAGGATCCAAAAAATTCAATAGTCCTTTTATAGCTATTGCATGTACCGGGAGCCTCATTAACTGTGCAATCCTTTTTTATTATCTTTCCAAAAGGATCTCATCTACGTGTCCCATTATGGGTAGTAGTTTCTCCATGTCATTCATAGTATGGTTTATCTTTTTAATGTGTGTTAATCATCTAACATCAATTTTTGGATGGTTTACCTTGGTTAATTGTCTCAGTTTAGATTCTTGTCTAAATTCTTAGAAAGATGAGTATTTTATGGAAGTTGTGATTTCAGTTGCAATACAGGATTTATATATTCAGGCTTCCTTTGATGCAAATTATAGATAACATATACATCCTAAGGATAAGTTCTATTTATTACGTAAGTATGGGTATGTTTTTTACTTGGTCTAAAAAAGGTCTTAGATCTGCCTAGTAACGGTCCTTATAAGGACAACATAGGGGCGTTGCAAGGAACAATTAAGGCATATATGCCCACCATTACCAAGCAAGCACTCAGATTTGAGTTGGGTGTTTCATAAGCTTGAACCATGTTCAATAGTAATAGGGCAGATTGTTAATCTCTCACCAAGCCTAGAATCTTGTGTGTGCTCTAAAAAATTAAAGCATGTGGTGTATAAGGCATAATTCCATATTCACTATACTGATGCATGAGCAATATGTATAAAAATATATGTTGATAATAAATGTACAGACCAACCAAAATAAAATACATCAATCAGACAAACAATAAATATAAGCCCACGGGAAATTCCTTAGTAAAGATGTTATTTTTTCGCATGTGTGCAACATCACGACGATCATCCTCTTAGATCAAGATTTTTAGGTGGTATGGAAAGAACATAGAATTTTTGTCCTTTATCAGTTAAAAAGATTTGGAATTGCCACCTAGTATTTTGACCACTAGGGACTGTAACTGGTCTTCAGATATGGATAAAGAGACTGGTTGTGTATAGGAAAGACAATATCACCCCTAGTACACCCTATCGAAGGTAAGGTGAATTGTTTATTTGTCTGATTATTACTAGGACACTGTTATGTTTTTCTAATTATTGGTTTGTCTATTGGTTAAGGTCGGTCCATCCCAGCAGAGTGAACTATGACTCTATGGATAAAGCCTAGCCATTCTAAAAATAAAATTTTTTGTTTATTTTAATATCAGGAATACATCTTACGTATAAGTTTGTAATTCTCTATATTAGAAATAAACAAATTAATTTTTTTGGTTTTTTTAAAATTTAGGCCAAGTCCTCAAGGATTTAATAAACTTGTTATTAAACTCATGATACATGCAAAATATAAAGACCCTTGTTTTGTATTTTAAAAGATATTAAATCATGCAATGTATTTTTTTTTTGTATTAAAATGCAAACATGAATTTTTTTTAGATATATACTTGGCATGGGTGTGGCCTAGTTGCGCTTGACTTCTTTTCTTATGATTATTTTTCTAATTTATGTTTTTTTGTTAATATCTTGTCTCTATTTGTTTAAAATTGTTTAGTTTAAATTTTTTATATAGTAATTAATTAATCTTTTGGATTATTTCTATAATTTTATAATGACTCAAAAAGTTCATTTTAATTTATCTTTGAATTGCTTTTATTAAATTTAAGACAGATTTGCACGATTCATTTAGAAAAACAAAAATCATTTGTATTTAGTAACTAGAATTAACCTCCAAAATATATAAAACAAAAGGAAAACTGAAGTGAAATATTTGCATGTGTATCTTCTTCTTCTTTTTTGTGAAGATCATTATTAATTAGAGTTCACAACTGTTTTTTTATTTATCTATTCATTAAATTAAAAGCGAGCATTATATTTTTATTTTTCAATAAAGAAATTTGTCATTGAAAAACATTCATA
>Ga0325410_1005906_pt1 | contig 13492 bp, 8 predicted proteins | sample PopdelMetagenome_16_FD_206182 | JGI IMG/M metagenome (GOLD analysis project Ga0325410, IMG submission 206182) | Populus deltoides microbial communities from Bellville, Georgia, United States - Xylem-PdIQD-R3 | ecosystem: Host-associated > Plants > Phyllosphere > Stem > Wood/Secondary xylem... | reverse complement strand
AAGCCAAGGGGAGGCTATGGTTGGTTCCCTCACCAAAATAACCCGACCTCAAAGAAAAAGCCCCAACCAGAGCATTATTTTGAAGGTACTTAGAATAATGGTAAATGTTTTTTTAAATATATTAAAAATATATATTTTTAACATATCCATATTAAAAATCCAGAAATATAAAATAAAAATTAAAACAAAAAATATCAAAATTTTTCAAAACTCTCCAATTCAACCACGACACCCCCTTCACCAATCAGCACAGCAGGAAAAAGGAAGAGAAAAACAAGTGACCAATAAAACCCACACGTCCCAGCTGCCCAATTGAATGAAATAAAAAGACCAGTACCATCCTCTATACTGGAATCCCACTCAAGTATTTTTATAAAAAATAAATTTTTTTATTTTTTTATTTTAAAAATTATTTCTTTCATGTTTTCAAATTATTTTAATACATTAATATAAAAAATAAATTTTAAAAATAAATATTATTTTAATTCATTTTCAAAATAAAAATATTTTAAAACACAATATCAACACTCCACACACGCCCAGGAGATCGCAAATGCCATGTTACAGTTATATGGAAGTAAATAATGACAGGTACATCAACCGGTGTTGACAACAATCTCAGCTAATCACATTTCCCTTTGAAAGTTTGCTTTTCAGTATCATTAAATACCTTCCATCCACTATTAATTTTTAATTTTTATTAAAAATATATTAAAATAATATTTTTTTATTTTTAATACTATCACATCAAAACAATATGAAATTATTAAAAATATATATAATTTGAAAAAGATAAAAATAAAAATAAAAATAAATTTTTTTCAATAAAAATTTTAAAACACAAAAACAAATAAACAAATAAATTCTTGTAATCTCACCTTCTACGAATTAGACCCCAACCAGTCATATAGATTTGTCTTCCACTTCACCCAGAGGTGAGGGAACATTAATGAACTATGGGTGATAATCTTGATACTATTGTATAAACCCATTTTCAAATCCTCTTACTTTTTTTAATAATGAAGGGAGCCTTCCATCTCAGAATCTTTTGCATCAAAAACCAAAGAGAACACAATGCACAGATTCAAAGAGAGTTTTCATCAAAACTATTCACCCTCACCTTGAGAAAACAAAATTCTGGATTAACACATACAGTTACGATTGGTATCACCATCCTCCTTGGACCATCCCTCAAAAGAGTGAATCTACAGTATTTTATATAGCTGGAGAGTGGAGAGGTAACCAACAGTTTAATAGTTCTATAACCTATGATTCACCTTCTACAACTCCTTGATTGCCATTTGAATCGCCAGCAGCCGTCAAACCTCGGATCTTAACATCATAGTACACTTCTTCAACTCTCCGTAGGTCATACTTCATGCCTGATCCAGGACAGAAAATACTCATGAAGTCAACTCATATACAATGACATTTGGATTTAAAATTATTCAAGAAAACAAGGCAAGTGGAAAAGGGCTAAATAAAATGAGTAAAATGAAAAAAAGGAGGCTACCATCAAACTTCTTGCGCAGGAAATCATTCCGAAGATTGAGCATGCGGAAGGCTGCGTGAAGATCTGTCATGAACTTCAACACCTTTCTTGGACAATCATAGTCCCCAGCGGTCACTTGGTTCACAACATACCGAGGCTGCAAAAAACATACAAACAATCACATTAAAAGCCCTTTTCTGCAAACTTTATCAATTGCTCACATGTAATTTCTACAGACTGACTGAAGCACATCCACTGCACATAGTTTACATAGGTAGCAGCCCATGTTTCCTTAAATTTCCATGAACTTGCAGCTTGTAAGCGTAAGATATCCTTTTGGAAATCTGAAGACAGCTCTTACCATTTCATTGGACATAAAGCAAACACCTGTATAAACAGAGAATTTAAACATCAGCATTTCCAGTCAAAGAACAGAATGACCAACAACAGGATACTTCACATCCTACAAACAAAGACTGATTATCTGGAAACAGGCAGCAATTAAGATAGGTATTACATATTTTAATAACTGAAACAGGTGTTATCAAGAATGATTTGTTACCATATTTCTAAATATCTTTATACCAGGGTGTTAGCAGAGGAAGGTATAATGCATGCCACTAACAATGTAACAGATACATGCATGAAAATATTCATTGGCGGTATCTTGGTTATATGGCATTATAGACAACACACAAGCATGAACTGAAAATTTATTATCCAAGAATTTAAACAAAGGAAAGGTTTAGGAGTTTGAATCATGGGTTTTGTGCCCAGAATTTCAAAATAAACTATTTGATTTCAACTTGGTACTTCTTCTGACAAGTAAAAAATTTGAACCATTTCAATTTATGCATGCCATTCTTGGGCAAGAGCCATGATAATCTTCTCTATATCATTCTAACATGGGCCTGTCAACCTTCAAACAGTTTGATTTCGACTTGGTATTTAATTCACAGGAATAAGCATTTCGTTAGAGTGGCCTCCTGATACTGGTCAGCATTGGCTGATGAAGTCAAGTGGACAAAACCTGCAGCTATAACCTATGCAGGTCAACACGCAATCACAAACAATCAGACACCACTACCACCTGAATTTTTATATGCCATTCATGTGAATATTTGAATTCTTTTACTTGCTTTGCAATATGAACATATATTTACATGTATACCGGAAACCCTGAGTATATTCAAGCAAACCCACTTTCACCATGAGAACAAAGTCTAATTACCTAATCCATATACATTACCACACAAATCAAACATGCTTTTTTTTTCAAAAAATTACTTACCAATAAGATAGTCCTCAATGTCCAAACCAAACTCCAAGCTGTTCACTGCAGAAGCAACAAGAAAAACGAAAGCATGAGCAAGCGTTTATTAACTAATCATGATTCGTAAACAAGATAAAAGAAAAACATACAGCCAAGTTTTTCCTGAGCTTCAGTGTGCATAAGTAAATTGCCAGTCTCTAACCAATGCATTAAAGTCAGCAGAGAAACAACAATTTGTGTTTCGCTCCTCCAATCACCATGATACCTATACCATAAGGCAATCACTAGCCAAATACACCAAAATGAAGCTAAAAATCAAAATAAAAAAAAATGTCCCAGATTCTTAACTACCTGTAATATTGACCAGGACACTCGAGGATGATTTCAGCAAGTCTATTATATAACCCCTTCAACACTCCAATTTGCGCCTTTGCTTTCTCTAAAACCTCTGCATCAAATCACACAAAAGATTAAAAAAATGCAAGTAAAAATTACTTCTTAGGAGGAGGGAGCATTAAGAGAAAAGAAAACGGTGTCGTTTCTTTAGAACCTGGAACGGGACGGGATTGGTGAACGAGAAGGAGACCAGAGTGCAGGAGTCGAGTGGTGGACTCGATCTCTAAGACAACAGCTCGAATCTTTTCGCGCAATCTTCCTGATTCTTCTAGCTTCAAGCGAAGCTCTTCGAATTGTTTATCTAGTGAGGGAGAGGGAGAATCAGCACCGCCTGACATGGTGAGAGTTGTGGAGAATGAGCGACCTGGTGCTTTTCGGTGACGAGAAATGTGGAGAGGGAGTGAAAGATAGGTGGTGGTGGTGGAAAGGAGAGGGAGTTTGTGGAAAATGGGAGAGAGGTTGAGTTTTGGGTTTGTGTTAGGGTTCAAGGAGCGAGAGAGTGAGACTGTGAAGAAATAGGCGTTTCGAAACGCTGATTTCATTTCTCTCTATAAAAATTCAAACGTGCGCTTACTGCATGATAAATAAGATGGACGGAATCCGTTTTAATGGAGGGAGAAATTTATTTTTATTTTTAAAATGATATTTTTTAAAAAATATATTAAAATAATATTATTTTTAAAAAAAAATTATTTTTAATATTAATACATTTGAAAATATTTAAAAAATTAAATTTGAAATAAAAAAATAAAAATATAAAAAAATAAAAATATTTTTAAAACACCAAAATATTAGAGTTGTTTATTCAGGGAAATACCATTTTATAGCCCATGTGTTGTGTTTATGTTGAATATATATATATATATACACACACACACACGTGGATGTAAAAGAGTGATTAGTATAGATAAAGAGAGAAATTATCAAGTTGAGAGAAGAATTACAAAGAGAATAAAATCTAAACCACAAATATTAATAATTAAGAAACGGAACGAGTAAAATTGATTTTTCTTTTTTTTATTTATTCTTGCATCATACAAAATAAAAAATAAAAAATAAAAAAGTATCAGCTCTCTGCTTCTCTAAAAATAAAATACAACAGGATTGCAGAACTTATGTTGGATCATTACAGCTGATCTAGATGACTAATTTAATTAATGTGTTAGCTATATATCTGCTGTATTCACTTTTCAGGATTTGTATGATCTCTACAAGGGTATCAAAACTGAACAACTCTGATTTGTACACTAAGAACATGGACAAAGAACGATATGTAATTTCCCAACTCACTTCTTTTGGAAGGTCACCAACAGGAAAAAAGCTGCAAAACGGCTGAGTATGCCTGTCAGAATGAGAAGTTGTAGACAAAGACCCCAATGACCAAGATCGTAGCCATTTTCCCTCAGTGAGTTGCAGCGAGTTATCAACCAGACACCGGAGTACCTAGAATACATAATGCAGGAGAACGTTAAATGGGCTGGGTAGTTCGAATTAGCTAGAGATAAGCTAAGTTACTGACACAATGACAAACCTTTCAGCATTTGCAATAACAAAAGCTTCCATAGCCCACTTTGGGTAGCACAGATATCCCAAATGCCTCACCAGTATACTATCTTGCTCCTGGCTTGCAACAAGAGTCAGGACAACAGGAAGAAGCACTGACCACTGCATGAAGTGAAAACAGAATTTGAAGCATATTTGGTAGAAAATGAAGAAACTACATGTATTGAAATGCGCTGTGAGATGTCAGTGGAATCTTCTATGACATACCAGCTGGGCAGGACCTGGTGCAAAGTAGATTGCAAAAATGTAAGCTATGCCAGTCACACAGTACACTAGGCAAAGCAGAACTACATAATTGTCTGCAAATGTTGATCTAGGACTGTTGAAGAAATAAAACATGGATAAATAAACTAGAGGCTTGACAATTGTGTTGAAATGATCAATTGTGTCTTTTGATAAAAAATAAGCTAGACTGCTGATTCCAGATTCACTCTCTCTCCAGTAATGTAATTTATCCTGCGTAAATGATCGTAATGCTGCAATCTTGCATAGCAGCGCTGCAATCAGAAATGAAGATTGCATGTATGAGAAAGAACACAGCACAACATATTTATTTAATTAAAAGAAAACTCTGTTCCTAAACGATTGAGATTAAAGAGAGGATTGTAGTTTCCTGGAAGATGCAAAACAAATTCCCATCCCCTTATTCTTGATCAAGAGCATATCAACTTCATTACTAATATGGCATGGTTAACGAGTTTGTGTTTGTCAACTTACAAACAGCAATGACAGTGTAAGTATAACCAAGGGACCCAAATGTTTCATCGTCCACTTTAGCAAGAGTTCCTAAGCAGGCTCCAGCCAGTAATAGAATCAAATAGTCAACTGCTTGTAGTCTAGCTTCTCGTAGTCGTTGCTTGCAAATCCTGAAAAGAAACGATATGTACAATAAAATGTCTGTGTAAAAATACTTCAAATTGCACAGCCATGCAGTGTTCTTTCAAATAATCGATGAATTTTGGACCACAAAATACCAGTTTAACCAACATGTATCTTGCCTTCACTAAGCTTAATTAAGTAAATGCCTATAAATCCTACAAAATAAAATTTTCCCTTGCATGTAAAAAATAGCAAATATTCAATGGTTTATCACATCATAATTTACTAACTAAATACGCACCTTGTGGATTTAGGGGTTTCAGAAATGACCAACAAAATTGATTATCTTAAAACTGCATCTTCCAAAGCAAAGTTGCTTATTAATTTGTAAGCCTGGAATAATTGAGCTCTACCCAACATTTCAATTATCGTTGTACATTATCAGAGCTAATTAAGCCAAATTAGTCATGAAATAATCTTTAGAGGATATGAGTTGACTTCAACAAATGCCTCGGAATTAGACAACCTTTTCTCACATATGCTTATTGCATAGAAAATAATAATTGATTTCATACCTTCCAACGAAATATCTATACTGACGGGAAACTCCAGGAGTTCTTCGGTTGGATAAATCCTTAGACTTCAAATAGTTGCGCTCTATATGATCTCGATGAAGCTCAACATTAGAAACAACATCTGCCCATAAATCCCCAGCAAAAGATTGTTCTGTGGACTCCGCAGCACTTGAGTTTAAGCCAGAAGAGGTTGCACCAATGCTATCAGCATAGTGCAACATGTCTGGTGGTACTGGATACCCGTTATGCAGCATCCATCTGATAGGTAGTTGTTCATGAGTCACATTTGAGTTTGTTTTCACTATACCCTCCAGAATGTCAATATAGTGATCTGGAGGAGTAACACGCTCTGGTACAGTGATCCCAAGGCCAGCAAAGTATTCTTCAACTTTCTTTGCAGATCCATGATAAACAGTGAGGCCACCTTTTGCCAGAAGTATAAAATCATCAAACATCTTGAACAGGGCATAGCTGAATCAAAAGAAACTAACCATTAAATCCGGAAAATTTCTGGATCGTTTTTTTATGATGAATAAACCATTGTCATGGCTCATGTAAAAGGCCAGGATTGAAATATAACTTGATAGATAAGTATTCAGATGATCCCTTTCTCTGTCTTACTATTCATTCGCATCACCTTTCAAGTTTCTTAAGCATTCACATCAAGTTAGAAAAGTGAAAGGGCTGCATTGGGATCTCTTGGTAGTATCTTGTCTAGCAAATCTTTTATTTTCCTCAGATGCAGAATGCAAAGGCTTTACACCGAGATATGAACTTCCATTTTACTCTTCACTATATATTATTCAAGAACAGTATATTTGTGTTAAATTTCAGGGGTTGTGGAAGTTCAATAATCTGATAGGCTACGTACAAACTACGAAGAATAAACATCTGCAACAAGGGGCAGTGTTTTATCAGCTATAAGTCACACCTTGTGTTTTTCTTCTTTTGTTGCTCAAGCTACACTGATTAGAGAACCAGATACAATTATCAAGCATTTGATAGTTTACAGGAGGGAATATCTCTATGGCATTTTGGCTTCAGAGAGAGAAGAAACTTACCTTGGTTGATGTACTACCATGCAGATGTTTACCCCTTCTAGTGCTTCACGTCGTAGAGCTCTTATAAGTAACAGTGATGATGAACTGTCCAAACCAGAAGTAGGCTCATCTAAAATCAGCAGTGAAGGTTCCATGACCATTTCAAGCCCAACATTCACACGTTTTCTCTGGCCTCCAGAAATTCCTCGTTTCTCCACAGTCCCAACCACAGAATCCCTCACTGTCTGCAGTCCCAATGCCTCAATAACTCTTTCAATAACCAGAACCTTATCAGCTTTAGGCATGTCGGCAGATAATCTCCAGTAAGAAGCCCAACAAGAAAAATATTAGAAAAAATATAACAAGAGTGGAGTAGCAGAATCAGTAGAAATTAACTGCAAAGCAGAGAATTCAACTGTGAAGGGAAGATGCCACATGAACAATAGCAGTTGAAGGGAAGAAGTTTAGCGAGAAAGTTGAAAAGTTGATGAATTTTTGTGATGCCAAGTTAATAGACTGGGAGACTGGCTATCAAAATTAAGCATAATTTCAAGAGTTTTTTGTGTTCATTATTAGGAAAAACATTAACCAAAAACAACAGATATAACTGGATCAAGATTAAGTTACATATTTTTACGTGGGAAAAGAAAATTGCATCATTTTCCAGATCTGAAAATTGCAGATGTAATTGTTGAGTTGAGTTACAGTTATGAAACCATGAGCAGAATGATTTTGCTTATATATGCTACTGTCCTCTTTATATTTCTCCATGTAGAAACAATAATTACTTGCACTTAGGAAAGGAAATGGGAAAATACACGAGTAATAATAAATACATTAGCAAAAACTGTTAGATGTTGCTTACCGGCACCTTGCACTGAATCGCAGATTTTCTTCCACTGTCAGGTTCCCATGAACAATGTCATCTTGTGGAACAAAACCAATAATTTTCTTATATGAATGGATTGATTCATTCTTCCCATTTATGAGAATTGAGCCTGTCATAGTGCATCCAGTTGCTTTTCCTGCCAAGGCAGAAAGAAAAGTAGTCTTGCCAGCTCCAGATGGTCCCATAACAGCAGAAACTCTGCCGGGCATGATTTTCCCAGTGACACCCCTCATCAGATGTTTCTTTTTGCCTTTCAACGTGAGGGTTAAACCCTTAAATGCAACCTCAATCACAGGCCTAGTCTTGACATCAGTATCAGTAGCCATTGAAATTATTCCTGAGAAAGTCAGGTTCTTTTGGTCCTGCTGCATAGCTTTCTCCTTCTCAATCTGACCATATGCATACTTGAAAATTTGGGTGTGAGAATGCAATTGTTTACCCTTTGGCATTTGCTTTTTTATATTTTTGTCTCCAATCTCCAATTTAAATCCTTCCTGACCATCAGGATCATCTTCAAGAGCATGCATCATTTTTGTAAGGGTGCTTGGATCTTTTTTCTTTGCTTTCTCGGATGATGCACTTGCAGTACCTGAAGGCATAGGTGGTAACAAAGCAGCCTCAGATTTACCCACATCTGAAACCTTTGGCTGCTCTGCTTTAAATCCAGATGTTCTGCGAGAAAATGTCTGGGACAACTGTGCTTGCAGCGCGGATCCCCCTTTCTTGGCAACATTTTTTGCAACTTTCCACCTTTCACGTGCTTGTGCAGTTTCTCGTGCTTGCCTTGCTGCGGCTTCTCTGGATTTAGCTGCTCTTTTTTCTCGTGTAGAGAGAGCCTGGTCAGAGCAGTTAACAATAATGAGAAGAAGAGTAGTCACTGCAGCCTGCACAGGTAAGTGAACAATGTCAGATACTGGCGGATCCAGTTAATCCACAAGGAACGATCAACAAGTATTTTGAAAGGGGATGCTAAATTTCATTATGGAGGACCTTCCTTCTTTTTTTTTTGTAGTAAAGAGTTTTCAAGATTCATCAGTGTAAGTTAAAAGAGCAATGAAATGAAGTCCCCTAAAGTCAATTCTGAATGACATGGTATCAAAAGCAAATATAAGTTCAAAGCCACAATTCAGAAATTTTTTATTCTGCAATCAAATTTCTTTTCTAAGACTAAATGAGGATAACTTACAATAAGCATGATTCCGTATGCATGAAGGTTTTGGTTTGCAGTATTAGGATGGCATGTGACTAACTTGAAGCACGCTGCAAAATGATCCAACAAAATCTTGTTGTCAAATATCCATCCCTTGCCTTGCAAAGTAAAAATAAATGAGTAATTTTTTCTGAGATGTGCATTCTAGCGAAAATAAATAACAAACAGTGAGTTCTGGAGGATGATAAAAAGTATCTGCAAGCAGTAGCTGATATAAGGTGTGGTGCTTCAAACTGTCTTAGAGTGGTATATATACTGATTAGGTCGGTGCAAAATGTTTCCTGGTTCTTACTTAAGCATCTAACTATCAGAAAATTTTGTGGTAAGAAGAAAATTACAACCCTGTAATTTTTGTTATATTCAAAATCGATAAATTTACTAAATGAGAAGTATTTAGAACATATGATCTACTTCTATCGTTATGCTTGCTTCCTATTACTGAGATTTGACTCTGAGATCTCGTTGGTTCTGCCAAACATCATGATTCGCAGACTACTAGGACTAGGAAGACTGGAAAAGCTAGAATCCTTTTTCTTCAGCACTGAATTCTAAAACATCACAAGTTTCCATATCACCAGAAATAACCAAAAACTTACATATTTGAGAAGTGGAGCCCATCCTGCAGTAATGTCTGTATTCATGAATACAAAAGATTAGATAGTGATGCTAAGCACTACAATGGTGCACCATCAAATGAGATTCAAGCTTGACATTATCTAGCAACAGATTCATGTTGTGAGCGATTAAATACTTTGAGTTTTGGGATAAAGAAAACAATACCCACTACTGCAAGGAACTTTAAGCGTTGTTCTTGGGCAGTATGATCCTGGTGCACAGAAAATTTCACTACTCGTCGCAACAGGAGCCCATGCATCTGCACCACCACAAGTATGATTTGGATGTCCAGGGGGTATTTGGTAACCATATCTGCAAAATTTCTCTACCAATAAATATTACGCTCTATGACAAACCACAAATGGTTTGGAAGAGGAAGAGAAAAGGATTTCAAGGACAAAAATACGAACTTACGGGGTACACATTCCGGTAGTTTTATTAAGCTTTGCGGATGGACAATAAGAACCTAATGGGCAAGCTGAATTTACAAGACCACAAGAACAATAAGAAAGGGCACTGGAAGATCATGGACATGTATAGTTGTACATTGCAAAAACAGCAGTAGCAACTATACTCACGTATCATGCAGGTAAGGCCTTGGGGGCAGAAAAATCCCTCACAACACGGTTGACAGTCACGAGTCCTTAAAGGCATGTCCTTTGAATTATAGAGATCGATTTTCTGATTTGGATTAGCACTGCAACCCCATCCTGGTTCACACCCATTAGGCCACGAGGATAAATTGCAGTTCTTATTTGGTTTTAAATAGTGAGTCTGATCTGTTGTCCCCTGCCCAAAGAGACTACCGAAGTAGAATTTGATTTCTGCTGCTGTACACAATCTCAGAGTGATATCTCCTGTTCAGTGAATCACAAACCATCATGAGAAACTAGGCAAACAAATACAAGCATACAAAATTTGTCAGCACAGCGAAGGAACCCTCAACAAAATAAATTTGAAATGTTTGTTTCCAATGGACTTTGTTTATCATCCTGTTGTCCACCATAAATTGGCAAGCAAACCATCCAAGCATCTCATCGTCATATGTGACTTGGTGTAGTTTTTCTGAATGGCAAGTTGGTCATTTCTGGGGGATATGACGTACATTTTCATGCAACACCTTCGTTCAATTTCTTACAAGAAGCTGATGCATTTTTCATTTGCAATTTTCACTCCTTCAAACAGACCAAAACAGTGTTTTTGCCCCCCCCCCCCCCTCTTTGAATAATGATGGCATGAATCTTTGAAAATGTCAAAATTGTAAAGCTTCATATGTCATTTTTGCATTATTTATCCATATAGAAAGCATCACGGCAATGAATAGTCTAAATGGTCATACCTTTAATCTTCTTGATACAATTAGTTATGAAATCCAAGTCTCCTTCAAAATCGAATGCTCTTTTCCAATCAGCTTTCCTGGAAGTCAAGGAATTCACTATAAAAAAAGATAAATAAATAATTAAAGCAAAGCAAGGCTAGATATGAAAAGAAACAGTACTCACACATTCTTGATGCAAAAACTCAGACTATCCATTATATCATCACCGAACACTACAGAGAGATTTGAAAGCCTTCTGTAGATCGTATCAGTAATAATAGGAAGCAATGCTGGGTTGCCTGTTTGACTATAATCATCCCCATCAACACAAAATGCATTTGGTGATAGATTGAAAACAACAATAAGAAACAACAGAAAACGTGACACCCGACAAATACTACTGATCTTCAGTGCACTCATTTCCACAAGTCTTTGTAGGTCCCCAAACTACAAATTTTGGAAAGACCACCCAATGACAACTAATTAAGAACCCACATTCCAATTTCTTTGAGCACTCAAATTTGGACTAATCCATTGGGGATCAATTATGGCATCCTTTATGATGGAAAATTATAAACCTTGATGGAACAAGAATATATGGCAAGAATTGGAAAGGGAAAAAAAACTAAGAATCTTATCGGTAAAAAGACCATCCAATCCAATGGGAGCTTGAGAATGAGAGCGGAATGTTAGAAAACAATGGAGGTTGATGGTGGCGGCAATGAAGAGAAGAGAGAGAAGATTTCAGGGTCAAAAGCAAATGAGTGAGTTGTTTGGGTTGGAATTTGAAAGGGAGTCCTTGGTTTTAGGGATCAAGAAATGGCGGGGAGAAGTGAGTGCCTAAAAAGGCGGTGACAGTGCCATGTACAGGGCACTTGAAACTGTTTGTTTTTATATTTTTAAGATGTTTTTAAAAACAATTAATTTTTTTATTTTTTTATTTTAAGTTAATATATTTTAATAATTTTAAATCATTTTAATATGCTAATATTAAAAATAAATTTTTTTAAATAAAAAATATTATTTTAATACATTTTTAAATAAAAAATATTTTAAAAAATAACTATAATCACACTCTTAAACACCTCTAATATCTTTTTTATTTTATTTTTCTGTCTTTTCACTCTACTAATAAAAATAAAAAAAATAATGCAATAAATTAAAAAATATATGATGAAGAATTAAAGCCCAAAGTTGATAATAATAAATGAACATATAAATATTTTATAAGTGTTTGCTATGTAGGCTACATAGAATAGATATAATAACTTGTTAAATAAAGGAATGAGCGAAGCAGAAATCAATTTTTATTTAATCCTATAATAATTAAAATAAATATTTAAAACAACTTCAAAGATTTAAAAATTAGAGAAAAAATTTATTTGTTTAGTCAAAATCCTCATTTCTTACCTATGCATTTATTTTCTTATTTTGATTAAATAAGTCTTTTTTTATTAACAACATGATGTTTTTAATAAACACATTAATGTAATTAAAATAAGCATTGGCAAGAATTCTAGTAATGTAAACTCATGAAAAAAAAATTATTTCTTGAGTCAAAATCCTCTTTTAATTATGCATTATTTTTTTATTTTAAAGAAAACATGTTTTTTAAAATAAAAATCTTATCATTATCTAAAAGGCAAGTATCAATAAAAAAATAAAAAATTCATATATTTACAATTTTTATGTGTTTATATGAAAAAAATAAAATAAAAGAGTAATTAATTTGTGAAAACCATGTTAAAATTCATACTAAAAAATAACAAAATATATATTCTATTTTCATTGAATATTTAAAAAAAATTGCATACAAGATTTCTATTTAATTATTCATAAAATAATTGCAAATATTACCATAAAAAGCTTGAGTTTTATTTATAGATAATGACATAATTTAATTATATTTAAAAAAAATATCATTGTAATTAATTATCCAAAAATAATTTTATTATATATATATATAATCAATTTTTAAGAGCATTGTAAATGAACATCAACAACTTAGGCTTAAACCCACGTGCTTGATCCAAAAGAAGAAAGACTCACGGGCTTGTCTAGACTTAAAAATGCAAGCCACGTGCCTTTTTTTTAAAGGTGATGCCAAAGTTTTTTTTTAAATAAAACAATAACATGTGATGAACAAAATACCATATTGTTTACTATAATATATTTTGATAGCCTCTAGTAACTGAAAAATTAAGACCCAAGTTTCTTGGTTATTAAAATTCAAATTTTAATTTATTTTTATCTAAAAACATTATAAAAACCTCAATAATTTTATTTTCAATTTCAAAATAAC
>Ga0325410_1005904_pt1 | contig 13492 bp, 3 predicted proteins | sample PopdelMetagenome_16_FD_206182 | JGI IMG/M metagenome (GOLD analysis project Ga0325410, IMG submission 206182) | Populus deltoides microbial communities from Bellville, Georgia, United States - Xylem-PdIQD-R3 | ecosystem: Host-associated > Plants > Phyllosphere > Stem > Wood/Secondary xylem... | reverse complement strand
ATTTCATGGGCATAGGGTTATAGAGGAGGTATTTCTAAGTTGAATGGTGGTGGTTACAATCTTTAAGATGGTTAGAGATGCCACATTCATTCGTTTGAACATGCTTATTTGATCATCCAAAATTACCAAGAAAGGAGATGAATAGTGGATGAATAAAAATATCGTCTAGGTTAAACCTTAGAAATTAGAGTTTTTTAATTTGGGATTTGGCCAATTTTAATCTGGTCAATAGTTTTCCAATTCTTTTTAATTGCATACAACTGCACCTTTGCCAGACTCAAATATCAGCCCTAGAATTCAGCGCCTTTTACAGACGAAACATTAGTTTGAATTTATTCAATTTTATCCTTAATTGACCACTTACAGGTTGGTCCTTAGTCTTGTGAATCTGAAATTAAGTCCTTAAATGGCCTCCAAACTTTTTTTTTCATGATTAAGCCCCTGATTTAACTAATTAAACCTTCTAAAGTTTAATTTCTAACCCCAAACTTCAATTTCTTTCAATTAACAGCCAAATTGACTACAAAAACTGATTTTCCTTGCAAACAAGTCCTCAATAAAATTTAATTAAGCCTTCTAAAATTCTCATTGAGTCCTAACTATCCAAATTTGTATTTCTTTACCCTAAATAAAAATGTTTTCACCAATGAGACCCTTTTTCAATCAAAATTGGGTTGTTCATTTTGCCGATCTTATACATTTTGGTCCTCAAACATTTCCACTTATTATCTTGGTCCTCCACCACCAATCTTGGTCAATCTTCTAGGCTTTCTTCATATATGTCTTATTGTATTTTTTTTATTATTATATAAGTGTGTGTGTGTTCAAAAATAGGTAACAACAAGTATGAACATGTATTAAACTATAAGTAACATTGTTTTGTAAACTAATGCAATAAAGACCATTAGATAAAACACAATTTCATATAAAATAAACTAAAAGTTTCTGAAAATTTAATAGAATAACCAAAAGGTACAAGTCTTGAAATAAAGTTTCTAGAAAAACTTAGAACATAAAAATTCATTTCCCACTCTAAAACAAAATCATTACTTAGAGTTAAATAACATGTTCCTATAACCTTCACATGTGAACACTTCTTGTTTCTCAAATATATGTTTTGTTCACTTCCGACTAGTTTTCTTAGGTTTTACACACCCTGCAAGGTATTTGAAATATGGATTGTAGAACCAAAATCAATCCACTATATGTCATAATTAACATAAACCATATTAGATTCATAACAAACAAATGAGATTGGAATACCTTTCTTTTCATGTTATTTCTGAAATTTAATGTATTCCTTCTTCATGTGTCATTCTTTTTAATAAAAGAAACATATGGATTCCTTCTTAATATCAACTTGAGGAGGCATTTTACCTTTTCCTTTTTATTGGCTGGAGTTTTGTCCTTCCTCTACGTTGCCAGCTTGCACTTTCTTCCAGTTCCATTACCAGCCTTCCTTCCTTTTGAACACAAATGGTTATGAGTTTATTGAATGACCATGTGTCTTTATATGTTTTATACTATATGTTAAAGGGTTCGTATTATTATGGAAGAGTATTCATAATATAGTGCATTAAAAAGGATTCTTACATCTGAACCTCAAGATTCTTCATTTGAGCCACAATATCTCCCATCTGCATGATGTGCTCGCGCACATCTCTCATACTAGTGAGCATCATGGATGAGTACTTCATGATTATAGTGCTTGCTAGTGCCTTATTTGAAATGATAAATTAATCATCAATTGCTTTTAACAAATCATGAATTTTCTCATATTGATCAACCAAAACACGTATACTAGTGGATATTCTAGTATTTATGAACATCATATTAAAGCGATTAGATCACTCTCATCGTTCATAAAGTGTAATATCCTCTAAAGTGTTGGTATTAGCATCTGCACGTTTTTATCTTTCCTAATTGTATAATCTATTTCCATGCACCCTAAATGAAATAGAATTCTTTCCTTTCATACTTTATAGTTATCACCCTTTAGATTGATAATATCACAATGAATATAAGAGAAATTCGCAGGTTGTATAATTGTAAAAACAAATTTAAAGTGCATCCTCATGTTAAAATTGAGGAATAAACAAGATTTCATACTTTACTAATGTAATTCATGCTAAAATTGAATATAATGACATAAAAGTTGCACATGGGCTAAATTTTTAATTCAAACATATTCAAACATACCGTATGATAAAATTATCAAATTATATACTTAATTTATAATTTTGTGGGTATATATCATGAGAGTAATTTGATATTATATCCTAAACCTTACAATAAGACTATCAAATTATGTAATTAATTTATAATTCCTGTGGGTATATTATAAAAATAATTTGATATTTTATTCTAATCAATTATATAAATATAATGAAATATTCCTATGGGATAATATTTAAACTAAATTTTCAAGTCATAAATAAAATCAAGTTAATCATTGATTCAATTTGGGAATCAAGATTGCTCTTATATTTAAATAAAATACTAAATTTTTTAGATAGATATATCAACATAGATATCATATCAAGGTAGATGTGTTATTACAGGCTCTGATATCAACTATTAGACTTGATAGATCTAAACATATTTCTAAAATAATTTGTATTTAGATTTGAAGTGGAAAAATAAATAGATCAAAATCTACCTTATATCATTGATGAAAAACACTTAAGAATATTTTTTTTTTTAGGTTTTAGTACTTTTAATCTTTGACACATTCAAATTTAATGATATATCTTTGTAGATAAAATTTAATAAATGTTTTGCTCACTTCTCATTGGTTTCCTTAGGTTTTGCACACTCTGCAATGTATTTGAAATATGGATTGTAGAACTAGAATCAATCCACCATGTGTTATAATTAACATCAACCATATTAGATTCATAACAAACAAATGAGATTGAAATACCTTATTTTCATGTTATTTTTGAAATTTAGTGTATTCTTCTTCATGTGTCATTTTTTTTAATAAAAGAAACACGTGGATTCCTTTTTAATATCAACTTGAGGAGGCATTTACCTTCCTTTTGGATGGAGTTTTGTCCTTCCTCCGCGTTGCTGGCATTGCACTTTTTTCCAGTTCCATTACCAGCCTCCTTTACTCTTGAACACACATGGTCATGAGTTTATTGATTGATCATTTGTCTTTATATGTTTTATACTATATGTTAAAGGCTATGTATTATTGTGGGAGAGTATTCATAATATAGTGCATAAAAAAGAATTCTGACATCTCAAACTCAAGATTTTTCATTTGAGCCACAATGTCTCTCATCTGCATGATGTGCTTGCGCACATCTCTCATACTAGTGAGCCTGATGGATGAGAACTTCATGATTGGGGTGCTTGCTAGTGCCTTATATGAAATGATGAATTAGTCATCAATTGCTTTTAGCAAATCATGAATTTTCTCATATTGATCAACCGAAACACGTATACCAGTGGATATTCTAATTTTTATGAACATCATATTGAGGTGATTAGATCGCTCCCATCATTCATAGTGTTATATCCTCTAAAGTGCTGGTATTAGCAACTGCAAGTGGTTTATCTTTTCTAATTGCATAATATATGTCCATCCACCCTAAATGAAATAGAATTCTTTCTTTTCATACTTTATAGTTATCACCCTTTAGCTATATTAAGAATATCACAATGACTATAAGAGAAATTAGCAGGCTGTATAACTGCAAAAACAAATTTAAAGTGCATGCTCATGTCAAAATTAAGGAATAAACAAGACTTCATGCTTTACCAATTTAATTCATGCTAAAATTGAATATAATGACATACAAGTTGCATGTGGGCTAAATTTTTAATTCAAGCAAATATTTCGTATCATAGAATTATCAAATTATGTACTTAATTCATAATTTTGTGGGTACATATCATGAGAGTAATTTGATAATTTATCATAAACCTTACAATAAGACTATCAAATTATGTAATTAATTTATAATTCCTGTGGGTTTATTATAAAAATAATTTGATATTTTATTCTAATCAATTATATAAATATAATGAAATATTCCTATGGGATAATATTTATTATATTTAGTATAATTAATTACAATTAATGTCTATAATTCTTTATGTGATCCTAACATAGCATAATACATAATTTTATTTAGTTAAAGATGTCATGGATAATCTCTAATTATTTAAAATTATATAGATCACTAAGTTAAGGCATAATCTTATATAGCATAAAATAATATGCTACCTTTTTTTAATCCATAAAAGAAGAACCAAATAAAATAAAAGTAAAGCCATGAAAATTAACCAAGTAAAAAAAACATCAAAGTGATAGCCACATGAATTATAATTAAATATCCTGAACGAAAATAAAATGGATAGCCCAATCATTAAATGGTTAGAAATCAATTTTTTTTAATGATTTATAATCATACAAAGCATCAAAACAACCTTTAAAATAAAAACCCTAAAATGTTTATTTTTTAGCACAAATGGTTTTTAATTTATTCCTACACTATTGGGCATGTTGATGGAAATTATTCTAGGCATTATATTCATGGCAATTATTGAAACTCGTTACACTATAAACTAAATTTTCAAATCTTAAATCAAATCAAGTATATCATTGATAAAATATGACAAAATAAAAAAAAAATCATTTAACCACTAAAAATTTCATAACAAATACAGTTAAGAAGATTAATTGATTTCTTGAAGCACAAAAATTTCTAAATAAATATATCAACATAGATATCATATTAAAGTAGATGTATTATTAGAAGCTCTGATACCAACTATTAGACTTGATATATCTAAGAATGTTTCTAAAATAATTTCTATGTTTTTTTATTTGAAGTGAAAAAATAAATAGATCAAAATCTACCTTATGTCATTGATTAAAAACACTTATGATTTTTTTTTGTTTTAGGTTTTGGTACTTTTAAGCTTTGACACATTCAAATTTAATGGTATATTTATGTAGATAAAAGTCTATATTTCAGTATATAAGCTTAGAAACCAAAAACCTTGGATTTAAACTCTTATTATTGATACAGCTATAATGCCATTAATTTATAAAATATTAATATGGGAGTCAACTTTATTGGATCAAATATTATATTAAAGTAATTGAAAAAATTGAATCGCACGTTAACACGGAAAAACACAACTTCAACATAACGATGTAACGAACAGAGGCAAAGAAAGCCAAAATAAACAAATAAAAGTAGAGAGAAGCCAACGGATGTAACGTGCAAGGAAGACATTGGGATATACTTATGTATTTGGATGTCCTAAGCTTTGGAACGTTATCCATCCACCTTGTCTTTCACAGCAAGCTCTATTTCTTTTACAACTTTGCGTAATTGGTAGCTGTTGCCTTTACTTTAATCAATTTCTTTGCAAAGTTGCTTGGGTGATCCCTCAGATACATGATTTCCCAGAATATATAAAAGAAAGCAAGGAGGTGTGTACTCTTTATACAAACCCCATCTTCCTTTTTTTTTTTTTTAATTAACATGGGTGTCCGATCTAACTTGCACGTATCTCGACTAATTTCACGGATCATAAAATTAACAACCATATAAGTTTCCAATGACCCTGAAGTTTGTGAGATTCGAACCGGTAATCTTTAAAAAACAAATTTAAAATCTAACCAGTTAAGCTATATTTAGAAACTCATCCTTCCATTTAGAGGTGGTGTATCTGAGTCCATTTTTTATAAAATAAAAAGAAACAACCACGTTCTCTGTGGGTACAGAGTGTCTCACGTTGACAAGAGTAACGATACCAACCACCTGCATAAAAATATATATATATTGTTTCCTATCCTGTGGATCTGTTTCTAGCTACATCATTTGTGTATAAGAAATAGTTACGTGACTTGTTCTTCATCACCAGTCGAGTTGTCTATTTTTATTTTCTTGAAAAAAAATTATATATAAGTATTTTTGTAGTTTAAAAACTCTAAATTCAAATAAAAAATCTTATGGAGGCATTTAATCAAATAATCAAAAATTATGTATGTTAATAAATATATAAATAAAAAGTCTCTAACGATATCAAAAAATAAAACTTGAAAAATCGAGAGATAGGTATAAATTAAGATATTTAATATCGAAAGATGGACATTTTCCTGTTGTGTTTGCTAAATTTATTTATTAAAATATATTTTTTTAAGCAAATGATAATAAAAATAGAGATACAAATTAAATTGATTGAATAAAATAAAAGGAAAAAAAATCAAGCAATGCTACACATATTAGAAATATTATCTGAAAATAAAAAAAATTATTTTCAAAAATAAAGTTCACCCATACAAAAGATTAAAAAAAAAATATAGGTAAATCAGAAAAAAATTTCAGATTTCAATGCATAAATAAAAAAATAATCGTCATTTAAAAAAGAACTTCAAACGAAATAAAAAAGAGAGGGAGAAGGTGTACTAATTTAAATATAAAAATAAAAAAAGAAGAAGCAAATGTTAGGCATTGTTGAGCATAGCAAGCCAGGCTAGTTATTTGGCCCATTTTTTCAGGGCCTACATGTGGCCCTACTCTAATAGGCCTGCGCGATTAGGCCCTTGATTTTTTTTAATTTACAACTGGTTAGTCCTATTTTTTAAAAAAAAATTAGGGTTTAATTTTTTTTTTACTTTAAAATGTTTTTCCAACCCATTTTTTACCCAAAAAACCTATAAACACTGTATGAACCATGATAAACCTATCTATGACTTCAAAAAAACCGCTTAAAAATCAAAATCACTCGAATTCAAAAATCAATCCGAACTCAGATTTATTTTTTCACAAATTTTAAAGGTAAAAAAAACACATAATATAAACTCCCTCATTAAATAGAACAATTTAACACAAATATTGTCCGTTTTGGTGGCTTAAATCGGTGTTAACGATACTTGTACCAAAATTCTCTTTCTATCGCTTGAATTCGGCGACCTCTCTCAACTAGTGACTAAACAATAACAAAAAAAAATTATAACAAAATTGAATTGAAAAAATATTGAGGTACTGAAATTGTATAATTTATGTAATTTTTAATGTTCAAGTATCAAAGTGTATTTTTTATAGAAATTATGGCATGCCATTTATGTTTGTGTGTTTTTTTTCATTTCGGTCCCTCTTCTTTTAATCATATATTTTTTTATAAGAAACCAAAATTAATTAGCTTTCAATTAAAATTAAATTATTAAAAAATATATATAAAATTTTACTTAACTTATCCACAATAATACATGAAAGAATGAATAATAAAGCCACGAAAAGGCATGCATTTTAGAATAATACGTAATTTGCTGGAGATTCCTTGGGTTGCATATAAAGACAGTAACAGGCCCTCATCCCTAGGCCTTGATAGAACATATCGTAGACATCTGGCAACGCCGGCCTATAAAAAAAACACTGCAAAGAGAATCTAAGTTAAGGAGAAAATTTAAAGAGAGGCAGTGGAGTTTTTTTCCCAATAGTAACAGAACGGGCATCTTTTAAAGAGGAGACAAATTCTCTTCTTCAATCATTTTAAAAATACATTTGTGTAATAATTTGATGTATTTAAAGAAATATATTTTTTAGATATAATTTTAATATTTAAACTCAAGAGAAAAAACAAATGGGATTTACCATCAAGTCTTATATATTAGGATAAAAAAATAATTTTATTTTAATTTTATAATTTTAATAATTTGATGTCCTAACAATATTTTATTAGTTATTTTTTATTTATTTTAAAAAATAGATATAAAGATAAAAAAAGAAATGTTACAAAGATTAAAAAAAAAAGAGGTTAAATGAAGAAATTTTTATCAATTTTAATGGATTTATATTTAATTTTATCTCTCCTCTTTTTTCTTTTCTTTTTTTGTTCAAAGTGAGCCATGGAATCTGAATGTGGACAAGATCAAAACACCAAATTATCTGCAGGCAGTTGTTTTAAGCAATGGTTTTATTGGGTTTGAACCACTAGGTTGAATTAATAATAAATATTTAATAGAAAGATGAAATGAATTTTAATTTGATAAACTAAGTAACCCGACGTCGTTGTATTTAAGTTTTAACATAATTATGGATAAAAATTAATTTGTTTAGTTTGATTTTTTACTTAAATGAAAAATCGATTTGAATCACAAATTAATGTATATTATATTCTCATTTCAAATTAATGCAAGTGTAATGAATAATTTTCTATATCATGTTTTTAGATTTGTATGATCTACTCTTAATTAAGACATCGTGTTCAACTTAGCATGTATGATGGTAATATATCCTAGTAGAAAAAATATGTTAAGATATTGAACTAGTCTAATTTAGTTAAAAATCATAGTTAATTTTGAATATAACCCAAATTAAAATTTAGCCCTTGATTTTCATTAGATATTTTTTTTATAAAAAATATTGGTCAAAACATTATAGTTTTAATTTTTATTTTTAAAAAATAATAATTTAAAAATTGATCAACATTGAACTTTCATGTTAGTGACCTAGATCTCATCTTAAATTGACTATAAGTCAGGTTTTATAACCATGATTATTAGAGAATAATATAAATCATATCATGGAACCTCACCTAACAGCTTAAACTATTAGGTTAAGATGATTTTTTTAACTTGGTATTAGAGCCTTAATGACCAAGCGGTCACAAATTCAAATCCCAACATCTCTATTTATTTGATAAAAATTAAGCACAAGATAATGTGGGTGTGTGCAAGTTTCAAGCTCAAAGGCTTTTACATGATCAGAAGGTGTGTTAGAGAATAATATAAATCATATTATAGGATCTCACTTAATAGTTTAAACTATTGAGTTGAGAAGGTTATCATAGTTAGTTTCATATAAAATGTCGTGTATCCTTGAATTTTAACAAAGTTGTAGCCTAATTGTGAAGACATAACTACAACGTATTTATGGTTCGTAACATCTTTATAGATTGACAAAATTTTAATCTTAATCTTTAAAATTTAGATATTTTCATATATTATACCCTTGTAATTAGGTTTATCTGATGGAAAATGTGCATGTTGCCTGCCTCGCTTCCAAATAATAATAAAAAAAACATGTATCATTTTACATCATGATTTGTTTATTTTATTTTTAAATATATCTTAATATATTTTAAATTGGTATTTTGTAATTAAAATTCTATTTCTATCTCTATCCGGTTTGTAAATAAGATATGTTATATGCGATATCATTTAAGGGAATATCACAAAACAAATAATTTATTGTGAATGTATTAATTCTATTATAGATAACCTACTTGAAATCAAATATAGATAAATTCAGTCTCAATGTAAGAACTTTAATACCAAAAAAGAAATATTCAATAAATGAATTATTTAAATTATTTGAGACAACACAAGACATAGCTTTGGCAAAATAATGATAGCATTTAGTAATTCACCAGCTGTGTAGCCTGCACTATGCCGCGGGTCAATTGTTTTAGCATAAAAAATATTAAAAAAACTAAAATCTAAGAGTGTTAGGTCTTTATGCAAAACTATACCCAAGAATCTTGGGTTTGGCTGCAACGCTTGACCCAAGAGTAATATTTATAATAATAATAATAATAATATTAAACTTGCATTACTAAAGTTTAAGTGAGTTTGATTGCAACACCAAACCCAAGAGCCTTGGATGTTGGTCTGGCTGCAAGGTTGTGTCATAAAAATATGATAACAAAATAAATTTTTTTTTTAATATTACATAATGAAATTAAACAAAAAAAAGATTAATTGAAAAAAAAAATAAAGAAAAAAACAACAAAGCAAAGCACTATTCCAATGAATAGGGCTTTGCGAGAAGGGGTACTATAAAATCCTCTCATGAGATCACAATAATCTAATGAAAAGTAAACAAAACAAATCATAAAGTTTAATTCTTAATCAAGAAAACAAAGAAAAAAAACCTATAGAAAGAAAAAAACTAATGAAGAAAAAGAAAACAAATATGAATTAACTGGGTTAACCCGTCAAACCTGAGATCCGTGTCATGAAAGTCTGATAACCAAATAGAAAAAAATTAATATTAAGAAACTAAATTAAAAAAATTAATTAAAAAGGAAAAAAAAAGCATCAACCTTTTCACTGTGAACTGCACTGTACAGTCTACAATAAAAGACATAAAAACAGAAAAAAAGCAAAAAGATAAAAAAGAAAAACTAAAGGTATTACCTGATAACTAAATAGAAAAAAATTTAATATTAATGAACTAAATTAAACAAAAAAAATATTAATTAAAAAGAAAAAAACCTATAGGAAGAAAAAAACTAATGAAGAAAAAGAAAAAAAATTAATTAACTGGGTTAACCCGTCAAACCTGAGATCCGTGACATAAAATCTGATAACTAAATAGAAAAAAATTTAATATTAATAAACTAAATTAAACAAAAAAATTAATTAAAAAAACAAAGAAAAAAAACCTATAGGAAGAAAAAAACTAAAGAAGAAAAAGAAGAAAAATCTGAATTAGCTGGGTTAACCGTCAAACCAAGTTAACCCTTCAAACTTGAGATCCGTGTCATGAAAGTCTGATAACTAAATAGAAAAAAATTTAATATTAACAAACTAAATTACAAAAAAATTAATAAAAAAAACTAAAGGCATAAAAACAAAAAAAAAACTAAAGGCTAAGATCTAAGAGTGTTAGGTCTTTCCGCAAAGATATAACTAAGAGCCTTGGGTCTAGCTGCAACGCTTGACCTAAAAGTAATATTAATAATAATATTAAACTTGCATGACTCAAGTTTAAGTGAATTTGGCTGCAATATCAGACCCAAGAGCCTTGGATGTGGGTCTGGCTGCAAGGTCGTGTCATAAAAGTGTGATAATTAAATAGATTAATTAAAAAGAAAAAAGAAAGAAAGAAAAACCTACAGGAAGAAAAAAAACTAATGAAGAAAAAGAAAAACAATCTGAATTAACTGGGTTAACCCGTCTAACCTGGGATTCGTGTCATGAAAGTTTGATAACTAAATAGAAAAAAAAAATTGACAGGTTAATCCAGTATTAACTGGGTTAACTTGTCAAACCCGGGATTCGTGTCATGAAAGTTTGATAACTAAATAGAAAGAAATTTAACATTAACAAAATAAATTAAACAAAAAATTATTTAAAAAGAAAAAAAGCAAAAAAATAATTTTTTTTGGTTAACCCGTCAAATCAGATTAACTTGTCAAACTCGAGATCCGTGTTATGAAAGTCTAATAACTAAATAAAAAAATTAATATTAAAAAATTAAATTAAACAAAAAAAATTATTTAAAAAACCAAAAGACAACAATCTTTTTATAATAAACTGCAATTCACAGTGAAAAATATATAAAAAAAATCATATTTAATATTTTACTATAAACTACACGGTATAATACACAGTGAAACACTTAACCATTTTGGTTACAGTTAATTGCTAAAAAGGTGTAGGTCTGGGTTCAAATTGTCAGAGGATGCACATCCATGCCAAAAGGCTCAAGATAATAGGTGGATGGGCCCTTTCATATTATAAGTAACGAGCAAGATGGTCTTTGGAATATTGTCTTTTTAAAGAGTTATATTAGTTTTATTTTTTTTAATTTTTTCAAATATAATCTTTTTATGTATAAAAAAGTCATAAAATAACAGATAAAGAACGGGCTACTTTCAACAATCTCAATTATTAAATGAAATAATTAAAAAAAAACTCTTATAATTTGATCTAATTATATATATATATATATATATATATATATATATATATATATTATTATAAATTGTATTTTACATCACGAGTCAAATAAAATGCAATGTGGTAGATATAAATTATTATTAATCATGCAAACTACGTAATAAAAAGTTTAATTTATGAAAATATAAAAGGAAAATCAAATTAAAATCAAACTATAGACTGGTTTTTATAATTATCCCTTATTAAATTTGTTGGTTTTGATAAATTTTAATAGTTACAATTTTAATTTTTTGTCTTTATCTTTTTTATATTCCATAAATTTTAAGTATTGGTAGTTATAAAATAAGTATCTTAAGAGTCTTCATAGATTAATTAAGTATTTAACAAAAAAAAATATATATATATCACCATGAATGCACCAATTGATATAGTAAGAACCAGATAATTCCCTGCACTACCTACCATTACTTTGTTACATGTAAAAAATTTATGCTAAAATTAAGGAAGATTTTTTTGACAATATTATTAATTTCAACTTAATATGTCAAATATCAAACCTCTCAACTATACTCTTTATTTAACTCGAGCTTTAAATTAAATTATATAGGAGTTGTCTAGGCATGACTCGGTCGACTTAGTGTGTTAAAAAAAACTCGAATGACTGGTAAAAATATAATTTGATTTTAAAACTATTTTCAAGATGACATCTTTTCTTGAAAAAATATTAAAATGATAACATATTGGATAACCCTGATTAATCTAAGTTAACTCATCAAACCCGCGACATGAGTTATGAACTCCATTGATTTTAATAATTTTATTTTTTAAAAATATTTTTATTTAATTATACGATAAAAAATAAACACTTACAAAATCAAGTACTAACTCAATATTAAGATATTTTTCTGAGATCATGATAACACCGTATATAGAAAACTAAAATAAATAATAAAGTTGAATTTTTAATAAATACAATGTTGAAATATGAAAATTAAAATAAGAAAAAGAAAAGGCAAAAAAAGAAGAAAAAAAAAGAGCAAACAAAGAAAAAAAAAGGTTATTGTTCTAATGAACAATCATAACAGTAACACGTGAGGAGAGTAGCAATGATTTTCCTTTTCAATTAGTTATTGTTACTAGATAGCTTCCTTGTACTTTGCCATGAGTTGGACTGATTTTTTTTAAAGTATAAAAAAATAATGTTTAAGTGCTATAAGTGTATTTTAGAAAAGAAAAAAAAATTAACAACATATCATGGAAAATGGAAAGAGAACTGAAAAAAATAATAATTATCAATCTCCAAGAATCAAAATGATAAAATAAAAAAAAATAAATGAACAAATAAAATTAAAAAAAGGAATACTAGCAAACACAAATGATGAAATTAAAAAAAATAATAAGATTATGGATCCAATAATAAAATTGAAAATAAATTAAAATTTAATAAAATGGTTACGAATAAAAATTAAAAATAAAAACATTGAGGACCAAAACTTTAAATATCATCAAATATTGAATTGAAGGGTAAAATTAAAAATTTTATGGCCATAAATTCACAAAAGAATCCAAAACAAAAATAAAAATCAAGCGAGTGAACACCAAATCTTAAAAAAAATAAAAAAATTAAAATCAAAATATATTATTTTAAAGTTATGCTGGACTCGATAGGTTTACTTGTAATATAGGGGACACATGTATAAAACCTTAATAAGCTTTAGAAAAAAAATCAAGAATTAGAGTTAGAGAAGTGAGATTTTATGAAATTGAACACTTAATAACTCATTTAAGAGAAAAATCAAGTGGGAAATAGTAAAGGGATAAGGAGAGAAGGACGAC
>Ga0325410_1005903_pt1 | contig 13493 bp, 7 predicted proteins | sample PopdelMetagenome_16_FD_206182 | JGI IMG/M metagenome (GOLD analysis project Ga0325410, IMG submission 206182) | Populus deltoides microbial communities from Bellville, Georgia, United States - Xylem-PdIQD-R3 | ecosystem: Host-associated > Plants > Phyllosphere > Stem > Wood/Secondary xylem... | reverse complement strand
TTTTTTATTATTTAACATTCAATTTATTAACGCATCAAACATCTTTGAAACCCAACTTTTATATTCTCAAAAATTATTGTTGGAGCATTCACCTCTGTTTTTTAACACCATATCAAATGCCCACCTTAATAGATTAATTAGGGGTTAAGTATTAATTGAGGGTCCATGCATTTTTTTTCTTTGAAACTCACCATTTACTTTCCTTTTCTTTTTTCTATACATAATAACTGGTCCTATATATATATATATATATATATATATATATATATTGTTATTTTCTATTACACCTGATAAAACTTAGAATTAAAATTTAATGGATCCCATCATTAGACAAAATTTTATTCTCATACTAGATATTCTTAATGTTTTACATATATTCTTACATCGAGTCACACATCAATCGAGGTTAAGCCCTGTTTGATATTGCATTTTAAATAGGAATTGAATAAATTGTAATTCTTTTTATGTTTTTATATTGTTTTGATGTGTTAATATCAAAAATTATTTTAAAAAATAAAAAAAATTATTTTGATGCATTTCTGAGTTAAAAACACTTTAAAAAATAATTGTTATTATATTCTTAAATACCCCTAAATCTAATTTTAACTAATTTTAAAGACTCGCCCTTCATATCTACCTGGTATATTCAAATGAATTTAAATTTACTTGGGTGTTTGTCCAAATGAATAAAGTTGGTTGTATTATCTAAAAGAAAAGATTAATCTGTCGGTTACTGATCAGGAAAATCATATTGCCTGATGTTTCATTCTAAAATAATTTACTCTTTCAAATTAATTAGAGGTAGATCCCTGCTGCTGGATTACCTGGTCCAATTTCATGGCTTGTGATGGTTAAGAATTACCGTGCAGTAATTATCTAGTTGGTGTCCCAGTGGTAAGAATTTGGAATCAAAAGGTTTGTTCCTTCTGTAGTCTCAGGTTCAAGCCATGTGATTGCTCATATGATGACCATTAGAGATTTACATGGTCATTAACTCCAGGGCCCGTGAAATTAGTCGAGGTGCGCGCAAGCTGACCCGGACACCTACGTTAAACTAAAAAAAAAGAATTACCGTGTAGTTTGGTATTACGAATTGTATTTTTTAAAATTTTAAATTATTATTATTTTTATTTTTTTAGATTGTTTTAAGTTGTTGATATTAAAAATAAATTTTTAAAAATTTAAAAAATATTATATATATATATATATATAAACATAAAATAATTTTAAAAGAAATCAGAAATCACAACAAGCTTACGCTTATTTATGTGATTTAAATTGTATTTAACTTGAAAAAAAAATAAAAACAAATAATGCCTTTTAAAGTTAAACACCGTTTTAAACTCGGTATTGCCACGTGTACAGAGGGGCTCAAAGAAGGATCCAAGGAATGAATCCAATTGAGAAAATTTCAACCCTAATAAAATAAACAAAAGAAGGTGGTGGTCCGAGAAGCCACGTTTTAGTAACCAATCCAAGAAAGTCCAAAGAAGACAGTTCTAGTAATACTAAATAAGCATACAGTCCCCTCCTAAAGGTCGTTAATTTTGAAAACTTGTTAGCAAGCTTTTTGAAAATAATCCAACCCACCCTTCTTTGTTTTGATCCCTTTACTTGCTTTTTTTAGAACAGATTTTGTGTCACTTTCTATGGTGGCGCCGCTGGACTTCAAATCTTTCTGTTAAATGCATGCTCGCTGGATTATTTATGTTCTCAAAAGCCAAGCAAGTGATTGATGGATAGTCATGTGGAGAAGGTGTGTGACGTTGCTCTTGGGAATGATTTACAACATGGATTCAAGACTTAGGATTGGAAACTTGGGAAATGGAAATCCAATCCAATCTCCGTAGTCTTTCTTTCTCCATGTGACCTGCAGTACTGACGTTTCCAAGGATTTTGTTTACACCCCGTGTAAGTGGACTCCACTAATTTTTTGATCATATATATATATATGTTTTTGGCTTTAGAAACTACCTTGGCTTATGAATTTTCAGCTGGGAAGCCACCTGCCAGCTCTGTGAGTTATGAGAAACTGGAAGTTCTTAGGAAGTCTGAGTAAGGAAAGATAGACACAAGCTGCTCTCCGAGTATATAGCTTTCCGTGGAAAGGTTTGTCTCTAAAAGTTGTTAGCTTCTATGATTTTGCAATAATTTTTGTCTCCAGTTCTTCATTTAATTTGATGGTTCTTAGTTAGGATTTCCCACCATGTTTGTAAACGGATAAAGGCTGGCATCTATTGAAAGTTGAAAAATCTGATGAAACCATTCATAAAGTCATAATAGATTTGATCTCCGCACACAGGATAACCAAATTAGTCATGGGACTAGCATTCATGGAGTCGTCTTCATCATGGTATATGCATAACTTTAAAGGGTTTCCAAGTATCTATACAATCCTTCTTTTATCGATTAATTTCCGTTCACCGTAGGAGATCGAAGAGTGCAATTAGTGGATCGTTCCACATCCATCAGCATAAACCAAAATTTGGTGTTCCTTAAAGGAGAAAAGGAAGAAGGATTCATGGAGGATGATCAAGGAGTGATGGTTGCAAAAAAGGCCAACTTTAGAAGCTGGTTAGGAAAAATGTTTACCGACAACTCCCATGATTCTCACCAGTTACCTGCCACGTCAAAGGCCCTAGAGAATGAAAATCAGTGGGAAAATTATGCCCAAGAGATTGAAAATTATTTCGAACATTTGCTGTCTTTGAATTTAGATGAAGAAATCTGCAAGGAAGAGAATGATATTTTGCAGGCTGGTTCAACGGAACCAGGTGTGGCAGAAGATGCTGTTTCTACTATGGCTATGGTAAGCAAATATCCAAGATATTTCTGCAGTATGTGGCCATAGTTCTTTGTTTGCTGTAAACAGCTATACGATATCTCACGTTCAACTAGTCCCCTACTACTCGTATTTTCCTTTTTGCTTTTGTTTGCTAGTAAATTGTACAAAATTCTCTAAAATATGTGGTCATCATGCAAGGTCCTAATGAAAAAGGTGATTATAATTAGCATAGTGTAGTAGTTGGAAATCATGTTTAATGTCCAACAAGTCCAAGTAATTGGCTAAATGATACCAACGTAATTTCTTTCTAATCCTTCTTTTGACTTTATATTACACTTTAAGAGGTCTTCTGATAGTGATGGATTAACAAATATAGAGAAGTTTGGATGCCAGTGAACCAAAGCCATTATCAAATGTAATCCCAATCCTGTCCCAGGTTGTGGGCAGAAAATGAATCCTTGAGAAGCTAACTTTTAAGGAATTTTAGTGTCCCCCCCCCAACACACACTCTTCATCTAAATTGATATTCCAAGCTCTTCTAACCGATGCCAAGATGTTGCGATGAATTCAGAGTGTTGCAGCAAAAATGGCATCTATGAGAAGGAGAATGGAGGGAACCCAGAAAATGATTCAAATGAAGAGGGAAGAGAGTAAAGTCAATTCAGAAAGATGTGCAAAAGCTGAATGGGCTAAATGTTTGTGCAATAGCCGGGTAATATAAGCTCTCTACTTCCTTAATATATAAGCTATTTCTTGTATGACTTTCTTCTGGGTTGCCATTAATAGGAAATCATTCTACAGGTTGAGGAACTTGAAGCGAAGATTCAAGAAGAGGTCTTGAATCGCTTAGATTTAAGTAAAAGCTTAGATGCCGAGAATGAACAAATTCAAGAAATCAGACGTGATATTCAAGAAAGCAAGAAGAGGCTAAGCTCCCTTGTTGAGCTCCGATCAGAGGTCTATAGCAAACTCCAAACATCAACCATGGCAAGATCACATGTGGAGGTTCAGTTAGAGAAGGCAGTCATTGCAAGAGCACAAATGGTTAGAGAGATCGAGGAGTTACGGAAACAAAGAGATGTTCTTCGGCGTCGAATCGAATTCTGTAAGGAAAAGGATGCCGTGGGAACGGTGGCAAAGTTGAATGAATTATGTTGTGGTTACAGAGAGTACACTACAAAGGATATCAGATCAGCAACAGACAACTTTTCTGAGAGTCTAAGATTGAAATCCGGCGTGCATTGGACAAATGTATATCGTGGGCGTATCAATCACACGACTGTTGCAATCAAAATGCTCAGTTTCGATAATGGGTTGTCTCAAGAAGCTTTTCTAGCTAAGGTGATGTTATAGATAAGCACAAGAACTTAATTATGCCTCTTTTCATGAGGTTAATACACGACAAAGGCTTGTATTGAATTCCTCTTGTTACCTATAACCCAAATGTAACTTTCGTTATGCAGGTGAAGGCACTTAACAGCATTAGACACCCGCATTTGGTTGCCATTATTGGGTCTTGCTCCGAGCCCAGGTGCATCATTTTTGAATATATGCACAATGGAAGCTTAAGGGACATCTTGTTTTCGTCCTCTCAAAGAAACCATGGAAAAAGAAACCGGGCCTTCAGGTGGAATCATAGGATCCGGGTAGCTCATGAGATATGTTCAGGCCTGAGCTTCCTCCACTTGGCTCGACCCAGACCCTTTGCTCAAGTTCACTTGACTGCATCGAATGTCCTCCTCGATCGCAATCTAGTTGCTAAGATCGGTGGGTTCAGACTAACTCAGAGTCCAGATGCAAATGAAACGCTGCCCAACATTCAGGCTTTTGGAGTTTTATTGTTCCAACTTTTGACAGGGAGAAATCGGACCGGGCTGGTCGAGGAGGCGATGGCAATGGACAAGACAGCCCTGCTTACGGTTTTAGATGATAGGGCCGGAAAGTGGCCATTGGACTTAGCTTATGAACTTGTTGGGATAGCTACGAGGTGTTTGGAGTGCAAAGTAGATTTCAGTCTAGCAAAAACGAGGGAAGAGCTTGAAAAGATTACTAGAAAAGCTGATGATCTAGTTGCCAAAAGTGGATGTGAGGTGGTAGTTAAGGGAAGTATTGATGATAGAGAAGACTCAAGCGAAGCACCAAGCATTTTCCTCTGCCCTATATTACAGGTTAGCTTCATCTCACCTTTGTGAAAAATGGCATACAAAGCTATCTCATTTTTTCTAGGTTCCACTTAACGTGCTGTAGCAACTAACATATTTGACGATAATGAGTGCAGGAGGTAATGAAAAATCCGCATGTTGCAGCGGATGGATTTTCGTATGAGTTGGAAGCCATCGAGGAATGGCTAAACACACAGCGGGATACTTCACCGATGACAAATTTAAGGCTTAAGCACAAATTCCTTACTCCGAATCACACCCTTCGTTCCCTAATTCAAGAATGGAATAGAAGGAAATCCACTGCTTCCTGACATGATACACTGTATTCATTACTATGTAATTACTCATGCTATCTGCTGATTGCACGCTTGAATAAAGCTCAACTGGAGCTTGATCGGAAAGTTCGTGACTGAGAAGATGGTGAAAGCTTAGCAAGCCACTCACTGAGAGCTAATAATGCAGCAAACGCTACATGCAAAAGCCCGGAGAAACCTTCTACCAAATAGACATATATTGTAATCTGAACACCAAGTTTCTTCCAATTACAATAGTATTACTAATTCTGTAGTGCATTCACTCTCTCAATTTTGTTCTGTAAAGATCATACACTACTATGCTTTAATTGGTGTGAACTACGCATTATAACCACCCACCAATCCCCCAACTAATGGGAATGCAATTCAACCTAGGAACTTCACAATTACTCCCACATAACCTGTACTATATCATGCACCAAGCACATTATGCAACCAAACTAATATCACGCATGCAAACACCTTGCACAACAGAAAAATCTGGAAACTTTACTTGGCAGGGAATAATCTGCATGCAAAGATGTGTCAGTTGCCATGTCTTCAGCACGAGACCATATGTACACTCCTCTTTCTTGCCGGCTACCTGGGACGGTGTTGTCAAGCACAAATGCGACCAAGAGTGTCACAACCATGTTCAAGGACATGAGAGCGTTCATCGCAAAATCAAACTGAAATATAGAAAATGGAAGATCAACTCTTCAGCATTGGAAATAAAAAGATGAGTAGAAATGCATGAGCCAACGACAGATAAATGCTCTTACATATAGAAATGGAAAAGAGACATACTTGTTTACTGCTGGTTTGGACTGGTCCATTTGATGCTGCCGCATATGGAACAAAATAACTTGGCAGTATCAAGCTGGATTCAGGTTGATACTGCTGGAAGTACGCAGGAATTGTTAAACCAAGGAACAGTGAAACACCTACTATTGTGATGTTCCTAAAACTTGCTGTTTGGCTGTACTGCAAAGTTGAGAGACCTAGTGATACAATAAGGCCCCACATGAAGCAAAGTATTGAAGCAGCCAAGGCCTGGGGTATTGATGCAAGTATGGCACCCACTTTACCTATTAATCAGAAGTAAACATGTCAGCAAGATAACACCCACATTATGACACTAACCCCTTCTGAAAAAGCTTTCTACTTCAAAGCCTAATTCCATATGTCCAGTGTACATCCTACTTAAACAAGTAGGTGCCAGAACTGCTCTATAGATTTCCAGACCTTGCTTATGGTTGCACTTTCGAGCATGCATCAACTAATTAACAAAAGACCATGCATTAATCACTCTCAAACATGAAGTTTTGTCTTCACAAGGATGTTTACCTATAAATGAGAACAGGATCAAGAAAGCTGCTCCAACCTCCACAACCCTTCGACTGGCCACCTTTGTTATATTGACAGTATGAACATTTTCTGTTAATGTTGTTGAACCAGTGCCACAACCCCAAATTCCAGCCAATACACTGCAGAAGCCCTCCAACGCAATTCCTCTGCTGACAATTCGTGGAGTTGGAGGCTTTGAATTAACAAGCAAAGATGTGGAGTGATAAGTTCCAACCTGGTAAACCAGTGTCATAGTCACAGTTCTTTGGTCAGTTCTCTTTTTTAATTAAGTCAAAATATCCTTAAAACCAAAAAATCAATTTCCCTCTATATTAGCCTTTTAACCTTTCCATGGTAGCTGCAGTCACATGCCTTTTATTATTTATTTCATTCCATTTAGATGGAAAGACAGAAGCACCCTGCTATACTATGATCTGGTGTTCTGTGTCTGATTACTTACTGGTAAACCCAAAAATTTGTAGAATATGAAGCTTGTTGTACAAGAATTCAGATCTTTACAATTATAAAAAACGCTAATATTTGTGCATTTGTATTTACTAACCGAATCCACGGATGCAACTAGTGATACTATTATCATGATCAGGGAAGTCCTAAAATGGAAGATGGGCACACCCCACTGCAATGGGTACGGTATTCTGACCCAAGCAGCAGTTCTCCATGCATTGGAAGCATCAGTCCTGCAGTGCTGCATTGTATATGCATGCTTTCTACACGCATCCACTAAGATGTTAGAACTAGGTATATCAGGGCTACAACCTTTGTAGTTGTATGCTCCACCAGCTGTCAAGAAGAATGCATATGTCCATATCATAAGGACGCTCAAAGGGACCTGCACTGAAAAATAAATGTAAGCAATTTTAATCAAGTAATAGAAGTAAACAGATTTACCATGGCCGTACCCATGGGTTTAGCTTTAGTGAAAAAGGGGGCCCTTCGATTCAAATCTCATCATTGATTTAGGCCCCAAGACCAATATTGTTCTTGTAATTGCCATCCATCCCGTGCATTAACTTACTAAAAGAGGGAATTGTTACATAAATAGCTTCATAACTTGGTAGCACAATATTTGCATAGTTTTAAAACCCGACCTGAGGCCTAGGTCACGGGTTTTGACCAGGACATCCAGGGTCAATTTTTTTAAAAACAAAACGATGTCGTTTTTGTTAAAAATAAATAAATAGTCAAGGGGTTGCAACTAGGTTTTTGACTGGGTCTTGCCAGGTTACCGGGTCAACCCGGGTTTTTGACTAGGTCACCCGGGTTTTTGCCTTCCCTTAACCTTTTAAACCCGGCCCGGTTCCAGCCTGCCCGGCCAGCTTTAAAACTATGAATATTTGTACAAATATTGCCAACATAGCAATTGTCTAAGGAAATACTCTTAAAACATCAAAATTTAATTGGAGTGAGAGACCAAAATGCCATGTAAGCAAGAAAACCCCAAATTGTTATTAATGTGTGTTCCATCAACTTGAAATTGGTAAAAAGATGTTGGCAAAAGAATTGATATTTTTACAATTTAGATGAATTACCTTTTTTTCTCTCACAAAAAAGATATACAAAAAATTTTAGCCATTGATTTGATTTGGATGCAATAGATATGGTAAGAATCTCAATGTTATCTATTCAACTCTTAACTCTTAACTCTTTCTCTTAAATATACAGCCACATTTAGGAGTTAGCTGGACAGGGAGTCTTGTTACCACGAGAGACTGAATTGGCCTATACTACAAAGATAAGAAGCTACTCTGGTCTCCTTTTGTAATGGGAGTGGTCTCCTTTTGTAATGGGACTTTTTAAGCTCAAATGCTCCAGAGGGAGGGTTTGAACCCGTAACCTCTTTGCAAGTACAACGAGCTCACTATCACTAGGCTAAAGGCATATAGATAAATTTTTGTCAGCGTTCAGGATATCCTTTCTTTTAACTTGAATTTAAATGAATTGATTTTCTCCCACTCATTATCTCTATTTTAAAGTATGAAAACGATATTGAGTTGGAAAAATAACATTCTAATTCATCACATAATTGAGAAAGGTAATGAACATTATATATATCGTCCAAAAACTATAAGATCTTCTTGTTTGATTTTTTTCCATGTGATAAGATGGTAGAAATAAGCACTGAGTTACCAAATTGTACAGTAAGGATCTAATTGCTACAGCTGAGAAGAGTAAAAGCGCATCAATTTTCTTTAGGGAGAAAAGGGAAAATCATTGTAAAATATAGAGGTAAAATTTCCTATTATTCTAAGAAAAAAGGCAATATAGAGAGTTAAAAAACTTACCGCATATATTTGGAATATGCGATGACCAAAGATAGATATTCCTCGGAGGTACTGAAAGAAAGTTATGAGACATACAAATGATTAAGTAAATACGATGACAAAAGATCATAGGAATTAGAGCAATGTTTTTAAAAACTAGAAATAGAATGAATGAATGCACACGAATGCCTGTTATACAAAGGACTGCTTAATCTGAAAGGGATACCACTCACTAGGGTAAATATAAGAACCAGTAGTATCAAAGGAATGCTGATTTCTACACAGCTTCCAGCTTGTGGAAAACCATAGCTAAAAAATGCCAAACCTACTGCAGCAACAGTTGGTGCTACGACAACTGGATTAATCAATCTGCAACACAATATTTGACAAGTAAGATGGCATTAGCAGCAGATTATTAAAATTCAACTTATTGTGGACAAACCCTACATTTTTAGCTTTGGCAATGCTTCACTAGAAATATTGAAAAAATTAGCAATAAATCAAATATAGCAGACTGTTAATGATGAATATGTTGATCTTCTTTCTTGTCAAAGTTGTCCATTTAGGATAAAAGAACAAAATCAGGCAGTAAACTTTCCCAATTCTGTGCTAAAACTGAGCAAAACCCACTCTATACAAAAAAAAAAAAAAAAAACCCAGCAAAGCATAGGTGTGATGCATCAAACACATGCATTCATAATAGGATAATGGTCATATTCTTTGAACAAGGACTAGAAAGACATGGCAAGAAACTGGTCATTTACCTTAGAAGAAGAGACATGAAACCAGTGAATCCCAAGATGGTTTGGAATAGAGAACCAACAATTATAGCCCCTTGCAGTTCCCTCATAATGTGTCTAAATTTCTGCAGTTTAGCAAAAAATGTATCAAAACAGTACTTACAGCAATTCAATAAGAGTAAAACACAATAACAAACCAGTCATGGATTGCAAATATCCCCAATCCTTTAAATATGAAAAGATACAGAAAGAATTATCCATACTTCCGTCACATATCTCATTCAATCAGAAGTTCATAGATTATGGGGAGGTTTCAATTCCCAAAAGTTTGTGGAAAAAATATCCTATTCTGAGAACGCGAAACGTTTACCAGGATTTTGGAATTTCAAAATTCATGACAAAGCTAGACAAGCCTTCCTCGTTATAAACTTACATGTTCCGTTAGATTCCGATATTCCCGAGCATTAATTATAACTAATGCTGGTGCTAAATATACAAATGAACTCCCTTGAACTAATGGAAGTCGGGTGCCAAAGTAGGAGTGCAGTATAGTTGTAATGCCAGAGATCAGCAACATAGTAGAAATCACTTCGGCGGTATCCCTCTGTCATCAATTACGTAAAAGAAGATATGTCAACAATAAAGCTATGCCAACTCCTGTCCTGTATTGTAGAAAACAGCATGGTATCCATGAGAAACAATGCTTACATCTGTTCCACCCATGGCTGGCACGATGATTAAGGGGATGAAAATCAGGGAGCCTGCCATTGATAAATAATGCTGCAGGCCATAATACATAAGCAGGGCTGCAGTTAAGAGAAAAAAAAAGGTAACGGTTAGAGAGAAAAGAAATGATTTCCAGAAAGATAACGAGAATGAAAGACATTGGCTTTGACTACAGGGTTCAAGATTCATATAATCCTGGGAATTTACACTGTTTACTAGTATTTTTGCTATCTATCTTCAGCGCTAAAACATTACTGATTAAACAAACAATATCATTTCATCATGCGGAAAATAATAAAATCAAGAGTGAAGAGTAAAAAAGAAAGATGAAATTAGTAAATACCAAAACCCGGATTGTCTCTTAATCCATATCTCATTCCACTTTGTCTATTATTCCAAACTTCATTGGCAATCAGTTCCTCCCCAAATGGATAAACTTCAATGCCAACATGATCAAAATCATTTACATCTCCTTTCTTTGGCTCATTTCCAGTTCCATTTAGCCCAACTTCATCTTTATTAGGAATAGCTCCCAAAACATCATTCCCAACTATCCTTCTGTTATTCTCATCTCTTAACCCCAAACCCCTATCGTCATTTCCAGGCCTAGATTCCGGTTCAATTTCGATGCGACTGTTGAGCTGCCTGGTCCGTCCCAGAATCGGGTCGATCTCGATTTTGGGAGACGACCCACCATTTCTGTGATGGTTGTTGTTATCAACAGCTTTATTATACAAGTCAGAGGCAGGAGTTCGCGTGGCCGTGTCATTGCTTGTGGTGGTTTCAGAAGAGAAAGTAGAGACGAAGCCAGTTCTCTTAGCCCAAGATCTCAGCTCCCTGGGATTGTGATCAGTTCTGGGCACAAATGGATCAATCTTGTTGTTAGCATTAGCTCTTTTTACTTCTCTTTGTGACTGCGGGTCGGGCCCGGCGGGATTGGGTCGTGAGTCAGAGCTCGACGAGCCTATTGCCATTGAACTTCAATTTTAGGATTAGTTGGATAGAAAGACAAAGTGGCAGTAAGCAAAGAAAGCAGCAAACTTTAAAGTAAAAGCAAAGCAAAGCAAAGCAAAGCAGACAGAACAGAACGGAATAGATAGAGAGAGAGATTGTTATTGAGGTTAATGTCGGCTGGACTGGTGGCGTTAGTTACAGTTAACGTTAATGTTACTTCATGATTAATTTATGGAGAGAAAAGAGTGAGTTGACAGAGGACTGTCAGTCTAAACTCCGAAGTAGAGTGAGCGAGCGAGCTGTTCCATTCTTATTACAAGACGGATTGGGAGATTGATCCAAATCTAAATTCAGGTAACGCCGTTGGGTCAATTGACTCGAATAAGAAAAAAAACAAATTAAAAATCATAATTTTTTTTCCCCTTAACCAACCGAGGTTAGTTTTTTTAAATAATTTTAAGAACATAAATTTACAAAAGATTAATTTTTTATATAAATATATTTTTTTTCTTTTTTATATTTATTTTTTAATATGATATAAATATATAATAGTTATAGATTAAGATTGTGTTTGAGACTAGGTACATATTATTTTTCAATTTTTATTCTATGTTTGAGTGCTTTAAAATAATAATTTTTATATTTTTAAAAATTTATTTTTGATTTAGAACATCAAAACAATACAAAAATTAATTTATAAAAATTAAAATTTTTAAAAATGTATTTAGACACAAAAACAAACACAATTTAAACATTATAAAATCCTCCTATTGACCTCTGCTAGTCAAGTAACTGGGATTAAATTTTTAAATCATTTTAAAAATATATATTTACAAAGGATTAATAATTTTATTGAGTTAAAAGAGCAAAACAAATCTATTTAACCATCGAATTAATTATTCAAAAATAATCTACGTTTGGATTGGTGATGACAGAATGGATTGACGGCACGCGGAAGAGGGTGGCGTCGCTTTGACGTTTATGGTCAGGGTCAGGAAAGCCACTCGACTGGGAAAAAAAAATATTATTATAAATTTATTCTTATTTATACACTTTACTGGGTCAGGAAAGCTGTAGAGCATGTTTGATAGTGTGCTTTCAGGTATTTTTTAAATAAGTTTTTGTATTAAAATATATATTAATAATTTTTTTATTTTTTAAAAATTATTTTTAATATCATTATATCAAAACATATAAAATATATTAAATTTAAAAAAAAAATCAAATTTTTTAAAAACGCATGTTAATACACTTACCGAACTTATCTAAATATATGAAACTAATCTCTCTCTTTTTGCTCTAACTTTTAGTGAATGGTGACAAGGATTTCTTCAGGTTGAAGATTCCATGAGTGGTCATGGTGGCCGGGGAAAATGTTGCAGGTCATGTCATCTAAAGTGAGCTTGGATTTTTTTCAAGAGATAATTTTCATTGGTACAGTAAATTAAAATAAATAGAAAATCTCAATCTGTTTTCTATATAAGATTTGAAAAATTACGATTGCCTCGTGATAATTTTTTTTTATCAAATTATACAAAATAATATATTTATCTTTTTATATAATAAATATAAATCTACACAATTTTTGCAGAATCCTTAATTCTCTTTCAAACACTATTCTTTTTAATATTTTTTTTTATTAGCGTGCATAGTAATTATTTTTAAAAACATGTTAAAGTAATTTTTTCTATATTAGTATATTAAAATTATTAATTTAATTTGTTTTTAAGCTAAAAACATTTTTAAAACACACCCAAAAAAAGCATGGAAAAAAGTGTGTGTTAATGTGGTGATGCATGATATTTTTTAAAAAATATTTTTTACTTGAAAGTATATTAAAATATATTTTTTATTTTTTTTATATCAGCATAGAAAATTATTAAAAATTATTAATTTATTTTTTTTAAATTAAATATATTTTTAAAACGCAATCCTAACGTATCTAAACGAAAAAACAAGAGTGACATATAGTGTGAATTTGGGATTTTGAGGAGCATTGGGGATGTGATGATGCAAGGATGGAAAAATTCAAGTTAATTTGTCCTTTGTGATTAGCTACATTGATTGGTATCTAAGAAAACTTTCTAACTCTCCGATTAGCATTATTATGTCACTTTCATTTCAACTTTTCGTGCACTATCTATCAAATATTGGTTGAAAGCAATTAAGTTTAATTTATTTTAATAATTTGTTTACTTTTTCAT
>Ga0325410_1005902_pt1 | contig 13493 bp, 6 predicted proteins | sample PopdelMetagenome_16_FD_206182 | JGI IMG/M metagenome (GOLD analysis project Ga0325410, IMG submission 206182) | Populus deltoides microbial communities from Bellville, Georgia, United States - Xylem-PdIQD-R3 | ecosystem: Host-associated > Plants > Phyllosphere > Stem > Wood/Secondary xylem... | reverse complement strand
AAGTAGTGAGAAATGAAGTCATTAAGCTTCTTGATAATGGAATCATTTATCCTATTTCTGACAGCAAATGGGTAAGTCCTACCCAAGTTGTACCCAAGAAGTCTGGAGTCACTATGATAACAAATGAAAAAAATGAGTTAATTCCAACTAGAACCATTACTGGTTGGCGGATGTGCATTGACTATAGAAAACTTAATTCAATGACTAGAAAAGATCATTTCCCTTTACCTTTCATGGATTAAATCCTAGAAAGAGTTGCAGGTCATGAATTTTATTGTTTCCTAGATGGCTATTCAGGTTATAATCAAATTGAAATTGCATTGGAAGATCAAGAGAAGACTACTTTCACATGTCCGTTTTGATATTTTTGTTCACTTATTTTAATAATTATAAAATATTTAAAAAAAAATTAATATTACGTTAGCTAAGATAAACAAGAGATTCATTAGTTAAAAGAAAATCTACAAACTAGTTAATAATAAGTAAAGTATGTGGGGAAAACATTTTAACTTTTCTCACAAAACAAAATATTGTGAATTGTTATAATGTTTTTTTCATTGATTTTTTTTTCCTGCTTGAACACATGTTTTTTTTTCTTTTCGTTTTCTTTTTGTTTGTTTTTTTTGTTATGATTTTTTATAAAATTGCTTTTGTCAAAAAAAATTCTTTTTATTTTGTTTTCATATGAGGTTAGCATGGTTTATGAATTTGCAATGTAACTCAGGTTACCTCAATTGCCCCAGTTTATAGGTTTGGTGGGGTTTCCTTTTTTTTTTTCTCTTTTTGTAATTGAATTTGACTTTTTTTATAGTCTATTTTTTTCTTATATAGTTAAAATAATAATAATTTTAGAGGAAAATCATGTTATTAAACTTTATATATATATATATATATATATATATGGGGAAACCACTATTCACTCAACACTTATTGTTGTGATTTTTTTTTCAAATTTGATTTAGGAGTTTAGTGGGTTGTCTTTTTTTAAATTGAACTTGATTTTTCTTAAACTTTATAAAGTAACAAATTAAAGGGTGTGAGAAAACTATTGTTTATCCACACACATTGCATTGTGAATAACAATAGTAATCCACAATATTTTGCTTGCTTTCTTTTTTGTTTTTGTTTTTAAATTTTTGTTATGATTTTTTTTTAAATTTGTTTTTGCCTGTTTCATCTTTTAATATTGGAATAGTTGAGAATTTGACTTCATAATTTATTTCTTTTTATTTTACCTTTCTATAAGATTAGCATGGTTTGTGAGTTTGTCTTGGTTTACGAGTTTGGTGGGGTGTCTTTTTTTTTAATTGAACTTAACTTTTTTATCGTTTATTTTTTTCATATAGTTAAAAAAAATAGTTTCAAAGAAAAGTTATGTTATTAAACTTTATAAAGTTCATGGACCTATTCACAAGTTTGGCTGGTTGACTTGGTTCATGGGTCTCGCAAATTTAACTTTTTTAATTAGTTTTTTTGATTTTATTCTTAGATACAAGGTCAATTGGGAATTCAATTTTATAATTGGTTTCGTTTCGTCTTTTATAATGTTATCACGATCTATAAAAAACATCTCGGTATTGGGTTAGTATTTGATTTCACAATTGTCTATTTTTGTTATCATATAGTTAAATAAAAAATAGTTTTAAAAAAAACAAATTATAATACCAGTAGAGTCCATAACCCAATTCATAGATTTGATATGCTAACTCGGCTTATCTGATTCACAAGTTTGATGAGTTTACCCATTGATAGGATATGTTTTTTTTTTTTGTTTTTGATCTTTTAATTGTTTTTAATTTATTATTTTTTTATTTCATCCTTTGATATTGGATTGGTTGGAAAATAGATTGCATTATGGATTTTTGTTTGCTTTCTATAGGGATAATTGTCTCAAATAAGTGTTTATTTTTAAATTGGTACTCAATTTTATGAACATCTATTTTTATCATCTAATTAAATAAAAAACATTATTAAACCCAATAGAGTCCATGACCCGGATCATGGAGGGACTAATGTCAATCCAATCTATCATTGTCTTACTATTTTAAAAAAAAATTATCATCTTGAAATTTTTTTAAAAGTTAAGTTATATTTTTATCAATTATCAAGGTTGTATTTGGACCTATGAAATCGATCAATTTAAATTGAGCTAACTTCTATATGGTTTTATTAAAAACTTGAGTTAAATAAAAAGCTGAGTCGAGAAATTTTAAAATTAACTTACTTGGACAAATTTAATAACATAATTAAAATAAATTTCATGCTCTTAATATTTTTTTATATTTAAATAAAATTAATCCAACCCGTAATTAAAGTATATGACAATATGCTATTTATTTACAATGCTATTTAAAGAGGGATACGTATACGTCCTTGGCTAGTGATGTTTCACCTCACCTCCATATAATGCTCGACCACGCTTTTCTATGGGATGTCCGGGTTAACCTCCCTCCATAACCTATCCAGACCAACTTTGTGTCCCGCTCCTTGGTGGCCTAGACAATAAGAAAGGTTTGTGAGTGTATTTTAAATTATTTTTTATTAAAAATTAAATTTATTTTATTTTAAATTAAATTTTTTAATGTTTTTAGATTGTTTTAATATAATGTGAAAAATAAATTTTAAAAAAATAAAATAATATATATTATTTTAATATTTTTTTAAATATAAAACAAAGCTACTATTTCCAAACACCACCGAAATCCTCCCAATACAATACATCCGATCCTGAATGTAATCATTTTCTTTGGTGCCTATTAAGCGGTAGTTATCACGTTGATCTTGTTTAGGCTCGGTGATGTTTATTCAAACTTGAAAGATGTTTTTGTTAGATTGTCAAGATTTTCGAAACTATCATTGCTGCTCAATGATCCACTAGGAGTCCAAGAAACCAATGACTTATGAATGTATGAGCTATCATGTACATGAATTCTAAAAAATACATTATTTGAAAAAACCAGATATAAAATATTTTATAATTAGACTTTAGTAAAAATCAAAGCAAATTTATAAGCTAGTGATGAGACTATCACTATGTTTAAAGCAGACTTGATAAAATCATGAAACTCAATTCTTAAACCAACCTAATATTAAAGGGTCATATTAAAAAAAAGTAAAAAAAAATATCCGAACCAAACCTGATAAACTTGTTGAATTCATCACCTAGAACATGATATCAAGATAACTCTATAGAAAAAAAAGGTAAAAAGCAAAGAATATTAATTTCTAACAAACACAATGATGATGGATGAAATTAAAAAAACTATTAAAAATAACTGAAGTCAGTCCGGTCTAATCTTCAAAACTCATGACGCAGATCATGCGGCTGGATCATTGCATAAAAGGCAAACCTAAAAAAAATAACAATGTAAATTTCTCAACCAATTAAAATAACTAGGGATAAATTTGAAAAAAAAAAAAGAGGATTAAAAAGAAAAAACTAAATTTGACATATAAAGCTCATAAGAGATAAAATTAAAAAACAATTTCAACTAAAAAAAAAAGATAAGAAAAACTAAAAATAACAATAAAAAAAGAGGATCAAAATTAATATGAAAATCTCAAGAGATGAAATTGAAAAAAATAGTAATTCAATAAAGAATTTAAAACCAAATATATTATAATTAAAATAATGGATATCAAATCTGATATAATTTTTTTTTTTCCAATGGCCATGATGTTTTTCTTGGAGGGGAGAGAGGGAAGGGGGAGGGAAGAAATACACTTTCCAAAAAAAACAAGTAAATCTAGTGTTATTATAGACTATTTAGTAAAATGATTTTTTCTTGTAAAAACTTTGAAATAATATTTTTTTTTAAAAATCTATTTTTAATATCAGCATATCAAAATGATTTAAAAATATAAAATAAAATAAAAAAAAAATATTTTTTAAAACTAGCTTAATCAAATATTGATTAAAAAAACCAGTCAAATCCAATTTCTAAAATATTTTGCTCAAAAAAAAAACTCCCTCATGGTCTTGAATTGTGTATGATGGGCCAAGTCTGTTGGTCATGGCTGGGCTAGTTTTGTCAAAAGTCGAACTCAAATTCAAGGATTGTTGGATTTAAGTACTTCTTCCATGATGGCTCCTCAATTTTACAACTCAGAATTGGGCTCGCCATTTTTAGAACACGAAGAAATTATACAGTATTTCAAGTTATACTTTCTCGTTAACATCAAGATGGGATATTCTATTTAATAATTTCATTTATGATTTCCCCTAGAATAGGTATTTCAGTTGTTCTCATTATTTAATGCTCAAATTGCACTAAAAAAAATCATGTTTTATTATTTAATGGCTTGGGGTTCATATTGGTGCCACGGAAATGTTAGTCATGCTATGCTACCCGAGCCCTCACCTGGAGGTGCTGATGATATCATTATCTTGTATTAGTTAGAAGCCTTGTTGCTTATATAGCACAATCGTATATTCTTTTTTTAAAAGATATTTTTTTAATAATAAAATTCATTATTAGCTAAAATCACATCACGATTCATCATTGATGTTATCTGTGTCGGATATTAATCATCTTGCGCTTCTTAAACCCCTCACCTAAAGAGTTATGATGATATCACTATCCCACAATATAGTGGATTTTGTTCTTGAAAAAGGGAGGTAAAAAACCCAAAGAACTATCACAAAAGGACCTAGATGCGCGAGCTTGAGTGGCCCAGCACAACTGGGCTTGTTTCAAATTTTGATCAATTATTTTTTTAAAAAAATAATAACATGAAATAAATTTTGATCAATTATTTTTTTAAAAAAATAATAACATGAAATTAAAGTTAATGTTTCTTCCATCGCTATTTGTTTGACACCGCGAACTTAGATCGAGACACACATTCCAATCAACTAAGCTATAACATGAAATTTATATCAAAATAATTAAAAATATATATATTAACCTGGTTTACTATTCATATATATAATTACACAGACCTAGATTTTTTTAACCATGTTAATAAATTATAAAAACCAAAACTAAGATACCACCTAATAAGAAAATTAATAAATAAACAAAAACAAAACAACTGTTTTATGAAGACTTGTAACCATAATTATTGAATATCAACTAGATTTTAATATTATATTAAGATCATCTTATAACAATAATTTTCAATAATATTGGTCCATCTACTCATATCAACTTATATTTTAATATATGTTTTTATACATTAATTATATATGTTGTTTATATTGCTGATATGAGTTGTTGTTTATATTGTTGATCTGAGTTTATAAATCAAGTGATATTTTTATTAAGTTTTAAATTAGAAATTTTTATTTCTATTAAAAAAAAGTCCAAGCATACATATAAATATGATAACGCATTAAAAAATTAAAAGTTAAATTAGATATTTATTGAGTTTGATTTTATTCATCTGGGATAGATTACTCTGATTAACTTAGATTATATCAAATTAATTTTTATTTAAATTAATTTAAGACTCAGCTGAAATTAAAGATTTGGTCAACAAACTACTTAGATCACCGACCGACCTCCCGACCTCATAACACTGGCGCAATGTGCTAATCCCTACTGAAGAAAGAAAGAAAAACAGGTGGCGGACTTCGTCGGTTTTGGCATGAATTTCGTTAAAACTGCGTGCATTTTAGCGGGTAACATAACTTCCTTTTCTTGAGGACGTGACCTTCTCTTCCCCTCTCTCTCTCTCTAAGACTTAACGGCTTTCTCTCTCTACACGACAATATCCTACCAATTGCGTGCCAATAGAGTCTCTCTCTGACCCCACCTTTTTTATTTTATTATTATTTTATTACTTAATTACATAAAATAAAACGCATAATCTGAATTAATTGGATTACCAAATTAGAGTAGGAGACTGATTCCGTATTTCCTCATCACATTCAAACCTCTTCCAATCCTTTTCAACCTTAACCGTTCGTAAATAAAATTATTATTTTATTCTATTTTTAATAAAGAAATAAAAATTCTGTTTTGATTTCGCCTGCTTTGTCATTCTTTTAATTATTATTATTCTCTTTCTGCCAATCAAATCAAATCACATAAAAGAAAACCCAAGTCATTCCTTTTGCTTCTTTCAATAAAATCCTAGTATTGGATTTTATGAGAGAAAGAAACCGTTTCTTACTTGCACAATTGGGTTGGAAGGAAATTAAGGGTTAGGTTTCTTCTTGTTGGAGAAGAAGAGAAGGGCATAGTTTTTCTTTCTGGGTTTTGATTTTTGGTTAGGTTAGTTCTTTCATTTTTTAATAGTCAATGGAACAGTTCAAATCTCCTGCATGTTCTCATGTCAAAGAGGTTCGTTTGATTCTGTCCCATGATTTTATTTGCTCTAAAGTTGTGATCTTTATGTGTTTTGTTTCTCATTGATTGAATTGTTTTAGTGTTAGATTGGCGTTATTGGTTTTGAATATAGTTATTATCTGCTTTGTACCAATCTGGGTTGTTGAAAAGACTGGATCTTTGATCATATGCCTGTCATTTAATCAGAATATTAATCATAAAGTTTTGATCTTTTGATGATCATTCATGTTTTTTTTACCTGAAACAAATCATTGAGAATACAATGTGTATTGATTATTTGCTGTTAATGAATCGAGGAATTCAATTGTAGAAGGATTATGGAATTTGTTTTATGATCTTATAATTGATTCTTGCAAATTCTTTGGTTTCTTGCTCAATCGGATTGTGATAGCCAATTATGATGTTCTATGTTCTTTTGTATTCCGTTGATTGTTGTTTTAGATTGTTTTATCGATATCAAGTGGGTGTGCCCAGCTATTCCTGATTAGTGCTCTGACCATGTGGCTAAGACTATGTTTAGGGTTTGCATACAAAACAATAACTTGGTTGTATAATAGGATCTGGTGTTGTATAACAGCTTGAGTGCCTGGATGAGGCATATGAATTTGAGTTTTAATAAGATAAGTAATTGAATAAATAATGTTTTGCAGGATCATTCTATGAAGCAATCTTGGAGAAGTGACAATACCCCTAAGGGCCCAAGAAGTCCCCAAAATCAAAAGGTATAGACAGTTGAATTGGTTTTCAATTGTGGCAGTTGTGTGTGTACTCTTTTCAAATTCAAATTATTAAACATTTGTCTTCAATGGCTTTCGGAGTATCTAATGTAATAGTGTTTGTTCTTGAAGTTTGATTTTTGTAGTGTGAACAACTGAAATATATTTTTGCAATACCATACATTGCTGGTATTTTATTTTATTATTTAGATTGACAAATATATCGTCTGATTTTTCTTTTTCATGGAGCAAAATCCAATCCTTGAAACAGACTGAACTAGATTAGTTGTTGTGGGATATCCAAATATCGTCATGTCATTCCCCATTTAATTCCTGATGGTTATTTTAGTAAGATATTATTATTCATGTGGTACAGGTAACAGCCAGATGGGATCCAGTCGAAGCTTGTAGGCCTCTCATTGATGATGCTCCAGTGTTTTATCCAACTGTTGAGGTATTCCTTTGGTGCATTTGATGATAGTGTTATCTTATATTTCATTTATAACATGTAGCATACCTCTTTATTTAGGAATTTGAAGATACACTTGGTTATATATCAAAGATTCGTGCGAAAGCAGAGTTGTATGGTATATGCCGGATTGTCCCTCCACCTTCCTGGAGTCCACCTTGCCGCCTCAAAGAGAAAGATATATGGGAACATGCTAAATTTTCTACAAGAATTCAGTATGTTGAGTTGCTTCAAAATAGGGAGCCAATGAGAAAAAAATCTAAAAGTCGGAAACGGAAAAGGAGATATTCGAGGATGGGAACAACGAGGAGACGCAAGAGGAGACTTACCAATTCTAGTTCAGAAGGAAATGTTGCCTCTGAGACTGATGAGACATTTGGATTCCACTCTGGTTCTGATTTCACACTTGAAGAGTTTGAGAAAGAAGCTGCTTATTTCAAAGAGTGCTACTTTGGAACGAAGGATCTAATGGATGATGGGAATGAAACCCAAAAATGGGAGCCTTCTGTCGAGAATATTGAAGGTGAATACTGGCGGATTGTTGAAAAACCAACTGACGAGGTTAAGGTATGAAAATATGGCTCTCTATATGACTGGTTCTCCTGTATCTTGATTTATATTTATGTTTAACTTCAACAATATTCCTCTCTTATCATATTGCAGGTACTCTATGGAGCTGATTTGGAAACAGCAACATTTGGAAGTGGGTTCCCTAAGGCTTCAGCCTTGATGACTGAAGGTGATTCAGATCAGTATGTGGTATCTGGCTGGAATCTAAACAACTTACCACGCCTGCCAGGTTCTGTGCTGTGTTTTGAAGGATGTGATATCTCAGGAGTTTTAGTTCCATGGCTGTATGTTGGAATGTGTTTCTCTTCATTTTGTTGGGTAAGTAACTAGAACTACTATTTTCAAAGATCTAGAGGAATAAACTGATAAATACAAGTGGGCTCCGCTAGGTCTAGTTTAATTAACTTCAACATTAGAGAGGCATACATCAAGTTTTCTCAGCCTATTGCACTAGTTATTGATGCTTTTAGGCTCATTGTCTATCTAGCATTATCAGCTTAGTACTATAAATCGATCAATATTATTCTTTACATTCAAGCTAATATCAATTGTTTGTACTGCATCTATGCCTGTGTAGTTGGATTTACCTTTTTCCCATTTTTTTACTGATTTGTTCTTCCCCTTTTCACCATTTCAACTGGTGTTCGAACAGCATGTTGAGGACCACCACTTATATTCGCTAAACTATTTACACTGGGGTGATCCAAAGATATGGTACGGAGTACCTGAAAGCCATGCTTCCAATTTGGAGGATGCAATGAGAAAACATTTACCTGATTTGTTCGAAGAACAGCCTGATCTACTTCATGGACTGGTAAGAAGATGACTATTTTGTATTTTAATATTCGGATCTTAAATGAGTTGTTTAAGAGGTTATTTGTTGATAAAAGCTGCAAAAGTTCCGGAGATGTCTGAAGAATGAAGATGAAAGAGCACAAATCAAACAAGAAGGAAATGGCATTAAATAGCTGTCCAATGTATGAACCTTGAAAATGATTTGTTCTGCCGATGCTTCCAGCCTGATTGCCATACTACTAAATCATTTAACTGGAGTCTTTACAAATTTTGAGCTAATAATGGCCCCTGTAATCAATGCATCAGTGGTTAGCTTTCTGTAAATTTCTTAGCTCAATGATTAAGTTGATCCATTGTGATGGCTCTATCATATTATGTAAAGAATCCATAAGGATTAAAGGCTTTTGACCTTTTGTTTTGACCTTGCTTCGCTACCAATTTTTGTAAGAAGTTATCTAACATGGTAATTCCTTTTTTGGGTACAGGTAACTCAACTATCTCCTTCAGTTTTAAAAGCTGAGGGTGTACCAGTTTATCGGGTGGTCCAACACTCTGGGGAGTTTGTTCTAACCTTTCCTAGAGCATACCACTCTGGCTTTAATTGTGGCTTCAACTGTGCAGAGGCAGTGAATGTAGCCCCTGTTGATTGGTTGGCACATGGACAGCATGCAGTTGAACTTTACAGTGAGCAACGGCGCAAAACATCTATATCCCATGACAAGCTGCTGATGGGAGCAGCTCAGGAAGCAAACCGTGCCCTTAGGGAGCTATTACTTCTTGGAAAGGAAACTCCTGAAAATTTAAGGTGGATGAGTGTCTGTGGGAAGGATGGAGTGCTTACTGCAGCAGTTAAGGTACTCTCTCTCTCTCTCTCTCTCTCTCTCTCTCTCTCTCTTGTGTTGAGATGCATACATGATAAATGCTTGTATATTCAGATACTTACATTATTGAAAGTCTACTCGAGTACCATCTAGAGTACTGATTCTTTCAAGATGATACTATTGACAGACAAGGGTAAAGATGGAGGAGGAAAGAATAAAGTGCCTTCCGACTAATTTAAAACTGCAAAAGATGGAAAAGGACTTTGATTTGCAAAACGAGAGAGAATGTTTCTCATGCTTCTATGACTTGCATTTATCCTCTGCCAGCTGTAAGTGCTCCCCTGAACGATTTGCGTGCCTTCAACATGCAAGCCATTTTTGTTCATGTGAAATAGACCACAGATATGTCCTTCTCCGCTACACTATGGATGAATTGAACACTCTGGTTGATGGGCTGGAGGGAGAATCGTATGGTCTGAAAGACTGCCCTGATGAACAGGGATTAGTTTCTCTTGGTGACAATGGCACTCGTGTTCCTGAGCTGGAACTTAAGGGTGAGGAATTCCAAACCAACTATTCTAAGAGGAAGGAAAGTCCACGTTGTTCTAAAAAAACAGAAGAAAAATTGAGCACCAAAGGCTCTTGCAGTTTTAATAGCAATACTTCTTCAGAAGTAATCCAGTCAGAGAGTTATCACAACAGCTTTCCAGTAATGAAAAACAAAGATAAGGTGAAGCAAGAGGGATGCATTGATTTGAATATTGATGTTATGTCTATTGATCAGGAAAGTAAGCATCTGCTTGAATCTGATGGCTGTGACAACAAAGCAATCTCATATGTGAAGGAGACACATGGTTCACCATGTATGCAAGAGACGCCTGGCAGTTCAGATGCAGCAAAAGAACAAGACAGGGAACAAGCTGTTGGAGATTGTGAAGCTAAGTTACAGGAATTGTCAAATAAAAATGACCCTTCTTATCCAATGTTTACTCAAGATACTTGTGCATCTCGTAATAAGTTGTTTGGGGTTGATCTTTCACGTTCACATTCAGTGAGGCCAGCAAAGAGCTTCAAAACTGAAATGAATAAGGGTGGCTTAGATGTAAGACCTGCAACTAATGGCAGTTCAGATGCGGCAAAAGAACAAGACAGGGAACAAGCTGTTGGAGATTGTGAAGCTAAGTTACAGGAATTGTCAAATAAAAATGGCCCTTCTTATCCAATGTTTACTGAGGATACTTGTGCATCTCGTAATAAGTTGTTTGGGGTTGATCTTTCACGTTCACATTCAGTGAGGCCAGCAAAGAGCTTCAAAACTGAAATGAATAAGGGTGGCTTAGATGTAAGACCTGCAACTAACCAAAGCATTCCAGTAAAGAAATTGAATCCTTGTGTAGAACCAATAAATGTAGGATCCGTCATGTTTGGAAAGCTTTGGTGCTGTAAGCAGGCCATTTTCCCTAAAGGTACACTGTTGTATGATGTTTGCGTGGATTTTCTTATTCATGTTTCTGTTTATGCTATTCATTTTATGTATTGATATATTCATTCAATTTTGGTTGATTTTTGCAGGATTTAAAAGCCGGGTTAAGTTCTTTAATGTGCATGATCCCATAAAAAAATGTCCTTATATTTCAGAAGTACGGGATGCGGGGCCTCTTGGCCCTCTTTTCAAGGTTGGTTTTTTTCTTTATATATCTTCTTGTGTTTAGGATAGATGAAAAATATCGATTTATAGTTTTAGAGTTGAACCTGTCTGACTTTCAAAATGACACTCTGAATTTCAGGTATCTTTAGAAAAATTCCCTGGTGAGACATTAGCAGCAGATGTTTCAATTCAGAAGTGCTGGGAGATGGTGGTGCAAAGACTAAATGATGAAATTGGAAGACGAAACAGCCTAGGAGAAAGAAACCTTCCCCCTTCGCAGAGTATTAATGGGATTGAAATGTTTGGATTCCTCTCCCCACCAATTGTTCAGGTATACTTCTACATGTCATTTAATCAGTGGCTTCTGTTACATAGAATTATTGAATCTAATAGCATTCGCTTGATAAGACTTTTGTAATATTTTCTTAATTGGAATTACATAATATATTTGAGATAATATATTTGAGTTTGCAGCACACATGCTGTAGAGGCACGTTGTGTTGCCCACATCTGATTGTAGTATCTGAATTCAAATGTTGACTCTGACAAAATTACTTCCAGGCTATCGAGGCTCTTGACCCTGATCATCGTTGCGTGGAATACTGGAATCACAGGCTTGTTAATTTGAGGAATACAAGGGAAGCCAAGCAGCCCCCGTTTGGATCAAGTTGCTGTCTCACAAAAATGAAGGAAAAAATTGACATTAACCTTTTGACACAGGAACCTGGTAGCTTATTCATAGGAGGTCATCGCTCAGTTGACGAAGATGTGCAGCACGTGCTGCGAGGCTTATTCGAGAAAGCTAGTCAGGAAGAGTTGAAAACGATGCACAGAATACTCCGCAGTGACGCACAAAGTGCTGAGCGAAGAGAAGCTTTCACAACACTGATGGAGGAGATTCAGAAAACAAGTAGATAAATAAAAAGAACATGTTTAGGTTCCATCATTCTTTCTCATTGAGAGTAGCTTACTTTCTCATAATTCAGGCCCATTTTTTTCAAAAGTTCATAAAAGGGAAAGAGTTCCCAGGCACGAGTCACGCTCAAATATTTTGCAGCGTGCCTGCTCGCAATGTAGATACAGTATATCTTGATTGCTGATGCCAACTGACCACAAGGGTGATTTTGTACATTAGGAACCCTTGTTCCCACCATGTTCCTTCCTATATTTCATTGAGTTCTAACTTGGTTTCCTTTCTGTACCGCCTTCGATTTATAGATGAATATGTCTATAACAATAAACTGAGTTCCAAATTTTGCAGTAGATGCAATTAGGACTGACACAGAGGGAACAGGTTTCTAAAGGCTATATTCCCAGGCATGGTTGGAGCTTTCTGCTCCAAGTATATGATCTTATGACATGTTTGGGATCCCAAGATAATAATGGAAACATTATTGTGAAAATACAAAAAACATTCTTGATTCCAATTTTTTTTTAATTTTTTAATGGTATTTTGTTTGTTTTACAATGTTTTAAAATAGAAAAAAAAATTATATATTTGATAATGATTAATAGGCTTCATGAATAAATCTCAACCGTAAAAACAATGTTTTTACACACAATCTAATCTATGGTTAATCTTGAATTTTTATTTTAAATTTTAGGATTAGAACAATAATTTAATTTTTTTTAATTAAAAAAACCAATTAAACCCACATGAGAAGAGATTCTGAAACGCTAAAAAAATCATGGTATTTTTAATAGTAATAGACGACACACTCGAATATTTAAAGATGCTACATTTCGGTAGAGGGAGAATTACATTCCAATTAGAGAATAATAAAAATATATTTTTTTTTTCAAATAAAATTAGAGATTTTTATAGCAACATTAACAATTACTTTATAAATAATTATGTATAAACCTCAAAAAATATACTTTAAAAAATATGTTCATATAATTCAATGAGAATAAAATAAATACTTTATTATTTTTTAACTATAAATTTCTATATAATTTTATCATATTAATTATTCATTTATTTTCACATATAAACACATAAAGATTATCAAGATATATATTTTTTAATTAAAATTTATTTTTCATATCATGATTAGATTTTATTAAAAAAATTTGTTTTTAATAAAAAAACATGTTTTTATTAAAAAAAAATACATAAACAAGGAAAGAGAATTTTAACTAAAGACATTTTTGGCAAGTTTTAACCAAATATTTTTTTTA
>Ga0325410_1005900_pt1 | contig 13494 bp, 15 predicted proteins | sample PopdelMetagenome_16_FD_206182 | JGI IMG/M metagenome (GOLD analysis project Ga0325410, IMG submission 206182) | Populus deltoides microbial communities from Bellville, Georgia, United States - Xylem-PdIQD-R3 | ecosystem: Host-associated > Plants > Phyllosphere > Stem > Wood/Secondary xylem... | reverse complement strand
TCATGTTAAATAAATTTTATTGAAGAATAATTTTAAAAATGAAGTTTTAACCCCATTTTTAATTTAACATAAAAAAGTCTATGAACCATGTTATTAAAACAAATTTCACACAAACTCCACCTGGCAAAGACCATTACCGGAATCTCTGGATAGTTGGCAGAGGAAGTCACCAAATATTACAATCACCCGCCCTTCACCACTATGTGTAATTTTTGCTGTCTCAAGTGCGCAAGCCTTTAGATCTTCTTCTGTAAATTGTTTAGTTTTCAGGAACAATGAGCTGATTCTGAACATGAGGAGATATAACCACTCAGACACCATGCCTATTAACTTCGGACCATTTTCATATGACAAGGGGAGAGGTAAGGTTCCACAACATGTTTTTGTTTATGTTGATATTGTAGTATTAATTTGTACTTGAAACCACTTATTTTAGAGAACATGGGCAACATGCTTTCAAAAGATTAAAATCATTTTCTAACCTAAAATATTCGAGTTAATTATAATAAAAACCAACTGGAGAGGTCCTGATATATTATTTATTCATTGGAAAAGTGGTGTTTTTTTAAAAAAAGAAATAGTTTTTCTTTTCAATTTTATTCTTTAAGTTTAAGTTTAGTAGGATTGAGCTTCATAAATAATATCAAAGATGCATTTTTTATGAGGTCAACCCAGTATTATAACTCATGTCGTAGGTTGGCGGGTTAATCCGATTAACTCGGTTTTTTTGTCTTTCTTTCAATTGAATTTTAATCTCTCCTTTAACGTTTGATTGGTTAAAAATTAAATTTTTAATTTGTTTTTGTTTTCTTTGTACGCGTTTATCTTAGTTTTATTATCCAAATTACGAGTTTGGTTGACTTAGATCAATTTTTATCTTATTTTTAATTTTTTTTTAAATTTCATCCTTCAACATTAGATTTATTGAGAATTAGGTTTCATAATTTGTTTCAGCTTGCATTCTATGAGATTATTCCGATCTCATGACCTGGGTCAGGAGTTTTGGCAAGTTAACCCGAGTTAGCCTGGATCTCTTCTTATGTTTTTGTTTTTAAATTAATTTTTTTCAACTTCATCCTTCAATATTAGGTTAATTGAAAAATAAAGTTCATAATTTATTTTGATTTACATTTTATGGTGTTATCCTTTTTTTGTGACTTGAGTCACGAGTTTGGTAGGTTAATCCAAGTTGATGTGAGTTTCTTTTCTATTCATTTAATTGGATTTTTTTTTAATTTTATCAATCAACATTAAGTTGATTAAGAATTATAAATCATAATTTGTTTTGATTTATTTTCTATAAGGTTATTATAATTTCATAACTCAAGTCGTATATTTGATAAGTGAATCTACGTTGACCTAGGTCAATTCAAAATTTTACCATCACATTTTTTAAAAAATAAATAGATATTATGCTGAATTATTTTTAGTCAAATTATATATTTTTATCGACTATTTAAATTGTATTTGAACCTGTCAAATCAACTAGTTCATAACACATGATTTAGCTTTTTTTATATATATATAAACAAAATTAACTTCATCTCCAATATACCATGCACGAATAATCTAGTAAAATCTAAACATCACTATAATGTTTGGTAGAAGAATATATTAGAATATGTAATAATAGTGTGATTGATAGATAAAAATTATGATAGTGATATTTCTACTCCACCACTTATTATTTCCACTCTATTATTTTCTATAATGACTAATTAATATGTTTATATTTAATATGTGTCTTAATTACTCTATGATTTTAAATTATAAAATAATAAGAAAAAAAAAAGACTATACACAAAAAAACCTATATTTCAAGAGCTTTATTATGTTCAATTGGTTGAAATTTTATAATTTATAAAATATATTTTTTAATAATATATTTTGAAGGATCTAACTTGCAAAATAGAAATTGTTATCTATAGTTACTACACTTTCTGGTTCCTAAAATATTTCTTTGATAGTGAAATCATTATAACATAAAATAATATCAAATTATTATTAATAATTTTTTATTTATAGTATATGATCATTGGAAATAATAATAATAATAAAAAAGATCATGATTCATTGAATAATTATTCACAAAACTCAAACTTAATTTTAAGTTTGTAAGAAAAATATTATATATGACTTATATTTTTAGAAAATAAAGTCATGAATAATTAGGCATAATTTACTCTTTTCTTTCTCTCTTTTTTGAAAATAAATAAGGGACATTTTTAAAAAATTTACTTTGAAGAATTTAATTAAATAAATAAATATTGAATAAGGTTATTCTTATATATATATATATATATATATATATATATATATAAAGATGGGCCAATCATCAAAATACTTTGAGAAATTGATGGTGTTTTATGTTTTGATGATCTTTTAAAGGAATACGATAATCAATCATTGCAATTTTAGAATTTGATTTTTTTTTACTAGGATTGATACTACTTGTCGTTTGTTTGTTATATATTAGGGAACTTTATTCGGAAATAAAAAAAATTAAAATATATTTTGTACGGTGAATGGATCATAGAAACAAAGCCGAGATACGTTGGGTCTCTTGAACAAAGCCTGGATATATTGGGTTTCGGAGACCAAAACATGAGGGTACCACTACCAACTACCAACATCAGCCTACAGCTAAAGTCCATTTCATACCTTAAATTGATCTAGAACCAACATCAATTGAGAGTGACTACTTTGAAATTATATGTAAATTATATGCAAAGTAAACGTAAAAATTTGGGGAGAATGATATCATTTAAATTTTTTTTTTAATGAAATGGCATACTTTAACCTTGTCGCATTTCTGAAACGTGACATTAACTAAAAATCATGCTTCTAGAGCGCGATATTAACTGAATATCGTGATCATAAAACGCAATATCAATTAAAATTTTAACATATCAAATACCAACAACACACAAATGCTCCCCCTTTATCTCTAAAAAAACAGCCACTATCTCCCTCAGATCTCTCTTAAAAAACTCGTTAATCACTTAGATTTGGCCCTTAAACAACTAAAAACCGAACACTTCCTAATTTTAAAGTATCATTTAATGTTTTTATATTGAAAATCCACCATTCCCTTTGCTGCCACCACTGTCATTGCTTCCCCAACCATTCTTGTAGTTTTATAAGCAAGATAAACATACTACATTGCTATTAATTTGTATTTAGTTTGGTTAAAATCAAATAATTATTTAAGTTGAATTTAGAGTTTGTTGAATTAATGATAAATTAGTTAAAATACATTTAATTAGAGTTTATTTGATATAGTTGAACATTTAATTAAGTTGAATTAATGATGAATTAATTATTTCAATTAATTATGTATTGTGTTTAATTTAGGTGAAGTTTTCGAATTAGAAATTCTATGTATATTGTTAGAATCAGCTAATAATATAGCTAAATACACACATATGTTCATGCAATAAAGCATAAATGTAGTTGAATTATGATGAATTATATGTTTCATTAAATTGTTGATAAGTTAATGAATTTAGTATTTTCATTATATTAAATTAATTTGTTATGAATTTGCGTTTGATTTAATACAATATCAATTGATAATGTATCATGAAATTATGTTTAATTTTTTGTTAAGTTTACTTTAACGTTAAATTTTGAAAATTTAATTGAATTTGCTATGAATTTTGCTAATTAGGATAATGCAATTTAGTTAAAATTACATTAAATTGACTAGAATCTATTTTTTTTTAATAAAATATCTAATAACATCTTTATGTTATATCATTACGATGACAATATTGTTTCTGAAATAAACAGTAGTATCATATAAAATAATGGGAGTAGTTTGTTATTAACTGGTAATTTAGGCATGTCGTATGTGGAAATGAAAGAAACCATTTGTCATGGACATGGGTGGAATTATAATGATATTGATGTTGAAATAACTTGGAGGTGTCAAATTGGTGAACAATAATATTATGCTATATCGATTGTGTATGATGGTAGTTTTAAGACAATGATTGATTCTTTTATTCAAAATGATTTGAAAATAATGATATTGTATATGAGTAGCCAACCAAAATTTGTGTGTCCTAACTTCTATTGGTCTTTCAAATTTAATTGATAGAGGTAAAAATAGTTTATTGTCGGATGATTCGCTATAAAAAATAGATGATACTATGTTTGACAATCATTTTTATGATAAAAATATATTTATCTATTCTAAACCTAGTGACAATGAAGATGATGTTGATGATGATGTTGATAATGATGATGTTCACACAACGAGATAGATGCAACAGAAGGTCATACACATTATAGGTGTGGCATATGCAATGATACAAGGCATAATAGAAAAACATGTCCTAATCGACAACGTATGTATAACAATTTGTTTGGTCATGTTATGATATATTACGATATTTTTTTAAGCATATTAAATTTATACAATTTCACATCAATCATAGGTACTATTACACAGGACGTCACGCATTTGATGTATTAGATTGTCTGCTCATATTGAGCGTCCATATTTGGATGATGATCAGGGTGAGCATTACTATGAGCATGAAGAGCATGCCTATGGTATTAATGTAGAGCATGAGTATGAGCATGCTAAGTATGAGTCATAGATGCCTACTGGACCCGCCAACACTTCTATTCCACGGCTACAAGATCAACATCGATCGAAAGATGTATTCACTGGCATTGTAAGTATATTTAATATTTCAATTTATGTTTTATTTAATTATCATTAAATGTTATATTTTAAATAATTATAATTAAATTTTTGTGTAGGATGAGACCCCTATTTACTTTCGTACACATAGGTTGATGTGACTACATGAGCGAGTCTAGCCATTTGTGGTCCAAGCTGGTTTTTTGTTTGTCAGTTGTCTTGGCCACATCGAGCTTGAACCATGCACTAATTGAGCGATAGAGATGTAAGACATACATGTTCCATCTTAGGCATGGAGAGATGACATCGACACTATAGGATATGACGATTTTGCGTGGATTACCTATTGATGGACGAGCAGTCACGTCTACTGGTGTTCATAATAGGATTGTGCTATGTGAGCAATTGTTTGGATTAGCACCCCCTTCTTCTGAATTGAAGAAGGGTAGCATACATCTTAAGTGGATTAAGAAGACATTTTCGACACCACCAGACGATTGTGACGAGGAGGTCTTGCAAAGTTACACAATAAATTATGATTAAAATATGTTGATTATTTGTTATGATTGCATTAATTATTATGATGATTTTAATTCTTTTGCAGGTATACCAGAGCATATATACTCCATCTGTTTAGTAGTGTATTATTATTCATTGACCTTACATGAAGATTTATTCCTTTGCTTTATTTGACACTCCTTGAAAAGTTCGATGTTATCCTCATATATAGTTGGGGATCTACTATATTGGCATCCTTATACAGACATTTATGTCTTGCATGCATGAAGGGGGCTCAAGAGGTTAGGGATTGTTTGCTACTTCTACAAGTATAAAAAAAAAATCTGAATAACTATTTAGATTTGAATGTTTTCATGCATAAAAAAATTAACAAAATGTTTTTATTTAATAATAGTTATGGTCATGAGAACATATCCATGTGGAAAGGCCCTATATATCAATATTGTCGGATATGATAGTCCGAACTATGAGGGTTACACTTTATCTTCCACTAGGATGCATGTATTGCGATGTTATTTTTGCAATTATATACATTTATATTGTGTTCTTAAAACTTTGAAAAAATACAATTAATCTAACATGTTTTTAATGCTAGGTGGTATACTAGACGAGTTTTTAAAATAATCCAGCACATGTGCTAGCATTTTATTAGAGTGAGCTCGATAGACAACATGTTATCCAGGTATTTTTTTTGAACTATTTGTTAAGTAAAACAATTAACTGCATCAAATTATTATTATTTGATATTCATTTAACTTATAATCTACAGGTCATTTGGATACCTTACTCGGAAGAAAGATTATCCGTTGCTCCAGTTGTTTGCACTAGCGAGATGGATATATGGACAACAGTGGTCCCATTAATATGTTTTGAGATGGTTGAGCTACATTGCCCGGATTGGGTAATGTGACAGTTCAACTATAGACATCACTTTCCAATCAATATTAAAACGAGTAATGCTTTGCACGCCATTACTTGTAGGGGTAAAAATAATGATTATGACTAGTTAAGCTGATATAATGCTTATGGATCACACTAGGATACACAGAAGAATGAGATATTTACAGAGATGCATCCTATGATTACTAATGAAGACTATATGATTTGGTACATGAGTATAACATGACGGGTCATTACTCTAGATCCTAAGCAGGTCCCTCCACCTAGATATATGCAGTATGAGAAACATGCTTAGTGGATTCAACATCACGTAAGTAATAAAGTCTTTTTATGATTAATATATGTTAACCGTTGACTTTTATGTATTTATCTTTTAATTTAACATTAATATTTTATTAATATTAGGTTGGCTTCTTATACGGGAGGGTCAAAAGGTCACATATTATCTTTGTAGTACGGACAAAGAAAGCGAAGTTCACATCGTAATGTCTCGATGGTTAAATTTTTTTCGCCCTAAACTTGAAACCTTTAGAGAGAGGCTAACTCTTGATGATGTCGTGGCCAAGGACGAGGCCACTCAAGCAGGAGTAGAAGTTGGATCTATTCATGTTATAGATGAGCTCGGATCATTTAGTAGACGACGTAAATATAGATAGATAAATAAGTTGTGTTTATATGTTTGGTGATTACTTGAATATTGTATTATTGAATTATTTTATATTCATTTTGCATGTGTGTGTGTGTGTTGCATTCTTGGAGTTATTTATAATTATGAAATATAAGAATATATTGAGTTTAGTTAGAATTTGTTGATTGTGGTTTTTTTCAGGTTTTTTTAATTTTTTTGGTATAGTTGTTATATAGAGAAAACTCTATTCAAATTTTAATAAAATTATAAATATTTTAACTCTCTAAAATAAAATTTAGATTAACAAAAACTATGATTTTTAAATTTTTTTAGGCTTAAAACACGAAAATGATCTAAAACCTTGTAGTAGCCAAAACGGTTAGATTATTTTAACTACCATGTAATCATTTTATCAAATTTCTAATTATTTTTAAAAAATGATCTCCTTGAGAATGTTATGATTTAAAACTGTAATATTAAATCAGATGTCGCGATTATGTATCAAATATCATTATTCTAAACATGATATTACTGAATATTACGTTTCTTAATAATGATATCCTCAAACTACACTATTTCAGCATATTATATTTTGAATAATCCAGGCTTTCTCGAAACCAGACAAACCGAGCTTTGACATGTTCTAAAGCAGCTGTTGTTGGATCGGTGTATACCCCAAGAAACGTTGCTGACCACGGGTCCACACGCTTTAACATATGGGCCTGGCTTGTACTGAGCTCAGATAGATGGCAGAGACGTCGTCGTTTCAAACAACAGTACACTGTACTGATAAAAGAAGCATTGACCAATAACCATATACATATTTATATCAGTGGTCACTGCGTACCGCATGGTTGCCGATTTGATGGGAATGTGTAATCCACCACCGTCACTGCTCCTACCGGGGTACGAGTAGGAGTAGGTGTAAGGTTCCTAAAGAGGTACTTTTTTTGGTACTTGAGATTTAGATTTGGATAGGTTGACCCCACGCGCAATTTGTCTGAAAACGACAACATCACGAACGACATGTAAGCTGAAATTACTGTTACCGAGATTGCGACTTTTCAAACGTGAACGTAATTTTTTTCCTAACACCGATTGCTAGGCGGTGATTAGAACAGTACAGTGTGGGGTTAGCCACAACAACTCTCACGTCATAAGCGGGGGAGATTATTGTACTGCTGCCTTGGCATTGGCAACAAGATGCAGGTTCGACGCTAGAACTGGGCGGAATGAAATCACATGCCAAGCTCAAGAGGTTATGATGATGCTAATGTTAATTCCTCTTAGAGTTAGGAGAGGGAGAGTCTAATTCATCGTATAGGTTGCTTAATTTTCTTATTCTAGCGTAGTTTGGTGACCTGCTTTATGACATTCCCAAGCAGAAAGGTGCTGTGAAAGCATTCAATTAGGCTAAACAATTTTCTTGGGAGGCCAAAGTTATGATATTACGGAAATTCTAAAGACAGAGCAACTGGTTTTTGAAGGATGGATGTGAAAAAATCAGGCCACATTGTATGCATGGTGTTGAGCATTTGAAAACTTACGGAGCCTACCTATGACTGCATTCAAATCACTCACAGATATCAGTGAATTTCCATTCAAAGTCGTCAATTAGAGGGTGAATGCACAAATTAGAGCTAATCTTAAGGACGTGAATAGGATTGTAAGAAAATAAAAATCCATCCCAAAATGCAAATACACGAAAAGTAAAGTACCTAGCCAAAAACCATGGATGAAAAAGAAGTAACAATGGAGGAGAAGTTGAGACAAGAAACAACTCTATGCTAAGAAAAAAAGAAGCCAGAAAGCACGCCGCTGGCGGCTGGTCGTCCGCAATAGCCGCTGGTGTAGTGGGCCCATTAAAACCTCTACTCACTGCCATGCCACATGTCATCTATCCAAGCCTGCACCGCATCTAATCTCTTAAAAACTCTGGCTATGTCACCGTACGCCCTGCTGTCACCCAAAACCTCGCGTGCATGGTAGGCCATTTAACTATCCTTTGACCAAAACTCAACAATCTCTCTCTCTAGGCTTATAGGCTTATATATTGAAGCACGAGCCAGCCCAAGCGTGCACAAATGCATGCGCTCTGTGAGATCCCGACGGTGATGCGATGCGATGCGTAGTTGTAATCTTAGTGGTAGGGCGTGTTTGGAAGTTATTCTGATTTTGTTTTTTATTTTATGCTTTTCACGAGCGTTTTAAATTTGATAAAATATCAATGTAATATTTTTTTTTATAATTTTAATGTTTTGATATTAAAAATTATTAAAAAAAACTATTTTCAAAATCACCATCATCACAATCTCGAAACAAAAATAGTCGTAGTGCCTTCCCTTCTTTGCACGCTCATCATTTGTTCTGTTTCTTTTGGATCTCTAGGATTACGCCACGTTTTCTGTGACATTTGATCGTGTGGTATAGATCAGGTGAGGAGGAGGGGCACGGGAGAAGCAGGTACGCTGATGTGGAAAGATAAGACGGCGTGTTATTTAAAAGTTGTAAGTCGCGTGTAACACTTTTTCGCATAAAGTCTGATGTTTCTTACTGTATCCGGAGATTTGGTGGTCGGAATTGGAAGATTTTCTTCTTTTCTTTTTTTCTTTTTCTTTTTCTTTTTTATTTTATTTTAACTTCTTTTAAAAAGAAAATCGAGATAATTATACTGGTACGGTACCAGTAAACCTGTAAGTCCTTTGGAATTGTTTAATTTGGATATCTGGGTCATTATAACTGATCGACTAATTAAAAAAAAAAAACATAAAGGCAAAGGTGATTTCACTGTGTTTACACAGAAACATTTCGTGGAATGATATCCATGACTTTCTTAAAAGAATTAATTATCTTGAATTAGGGATATTTTTGTTTTCTCACACACTTTATTCATAGTTATATATTTATTTAAGGGTATTTTTATCTATTTAATTTTTTAATAAATAATAAAATAATCAAAATACCCTCAAATCAGAATAACTAACATTGTCCATGTTTAAATCTTTTTTTATATATAGTTAAATTACAAATATCCTTGAAGCCAAAAAAAAAAAAGAAATCAGGGGTATTAAGGTAATTTTTTTTGTTAAGTGTTGGTTTTATCCGGGGTAATAACATCGTTTAGCATTTAATTAATTTTTTTAAAATTCAAAAACTTATTGGCGCGTATTGTGCATGCACCAATGCATGAGAGCTGTCTTGCACTTTGGGCAGTGCATGCGATGACTCCCGAGAGTGGAAAAGATGCTTCCACCATCTTATTTTATTCTTCTTCATCTACTCTTTCTTTTTGGGTGGCGCATGACATCTTACGGTAGATGATTTATCGTTGGTGAACCTTTTTTTCCCTTCTTCTCTCCTTTCTACACCGAGAAACGCACTTTAGTCCTCGTTGTTATTGATGTTTCAAATTCAGCTATTTTGGTTTTGATTGTTTCTTTTTTCTTTTATTAAAGTTTTATTTATTTTCAATTTAATCCTTTAATTTTAATTTGTATATATAATGTTTCTCGATTCGATCGTTCTACTTTTGATTTTTTTTCCTTGTCTCTTTTGTCAACGTTTAATTTTATCCTTCAAATCAAACTTATGATTTTTTTTTCAATAATAATAATAATTTTAATTTGGTCCTCCTGGTTTGATTTCTTAATTTTTTTTCTTTTTTTTTGTCAATTTTTTTTATAGTTTTCAATTTTATCATTCAAATCAAGTTTATAATTTTTGCTTTTTCAATAATAATAGTGGTGGTGGTGGTGATAATAATAATGATGATGATGCTACTTTTGATTTCTTTTTTTTTTTCTTTTTTCTTTCGTCAAAGTTTAATTGTATCCTTCAAATTAAGTTTATGATTTTTATTTTTAAAATAATAATAATAATAATAATAATAATTTCAATTTGGTCCTTTTAGTTTGATTTTTTATTTCGCCCTCTTTTTCTAAAAGTTTTATAGTTTTCAATTTTATCATTCAAATCAAGTTTATGATTTTTTTTTTCAATAATAATAATAGAAATAATAATGGTGGTGGTGGTGGTGGTGGTGGTGGTGGTGGTGGTGGTAATTGTAATTATAATTATAGTTATAATAGTGGTGATATCAGTGATAATAATAATAATGATACTAAAAAAATACTAATAACGCTACTAACATTGATGATAATGGTAATAATAATAGTGATGATAATATTTTATTATAATAGTAATAGTGCTAATGATATATAATTATGATAATAATAGTGATAATAATCAAAATAATAATAATGGTACTGGTTGTGGTGCTGGTGGTAGTGGTAGTAGTGGTAATGATGATGGTGATGGTAGTAATATTAGTGGTGGTGGTTGTAGTGATAGTAATCAAGTTTATGATTTTTATTTTTACAACAACAACAATAACAACAACAACAATAATAATTTGGTCCTTTTAGTTTAATTTCTTTTCCCCCCTCTTTTTCTCGAAGTTTTATAGTTTTTAATTTTATCATTCAAATCAGGTTTATGATTTTTGTTTTTTCAATAATAATAGTAATGGTGGTGGTGGTGATAATAATAATGATGATGATGCTACTTTTGATTTCTTTTTTTTCTTTTTTCTTTTGTCAAAGTTTAATTGTATCCTTCAAATTAAGTTTATGATTTTTATTTTTACAATAATAATAATAATAATAATAATAATAATAATAATAATTTCAATTTGGTCCTTTTAGTTTGATTTCTTATTTCACCCTCTTTTTCTTCAAGTTTTATAGTTTTTTATTTTATCATTCAAATCAAGTTTATGATTTTTATTTTTTCAATAATAATAGTAGTAATGATGGTGGTGGTAGTGGTGGTGGTGGTGGTAATTATAATTATAATTATAATTATAATAGTGGTAATATCAGTGATAATAATAATGATACTAAAAAAATACTAATAACGCTACTAACATTGATAATAATGGTAATAATAATAGTGATGATAATATTTTATTATAATAGTAATAGTGCTAATGATATATGATTGTGATAATAATAGTGATAATAATCAAAATAATAATAATGGTGGTGGTGGTGGTGGTGACGGCGACGATGAAGGTAGTCGTAGTGGTGGTGGTAGTATTAGTGGTGGTGGTTGTAGTGGTAGTAATCAAGTTTATGATTTTTATTTTTACAACAACAACAATAATAATTTGGTCCTTTTAGTTTGATTTCTTCCCCCCCCCCCGTCTTTTTCTCGAAGTTTTATAGTTTTAAATTTTATCATTCAAATCAAGTTTATGATTTTTGTTTTTTTCAATAATAATAATAATAATGGTGGTGGTGGTGATAATTGTAATTGTAATTATAATTAGAATTATAATAGTAGTGATATCAGTGATAATAATAATGAAACTCAAAAAAATACTAATAACGCTACTATCATTGATAATAATGGTAATAATAATAATGATGATAATAGTTTATTATAATAGTAATAGTGCTAATGATATATAATTGTGATAATAATAGTGATAATAATCAAAATAATAATAATGACGGTGGTGTTGGTGGTAGTGGTAGTAGTGGTGACGACGACGACGGTAGTCATAATGGTGGTGGTGGTGGTGGTGGTAGTCATAGTGGAGGTGATAGTAATGGTGATGGTCGTAGTAGTGATGATAGTGGTAGTTGTGGCATAAGAATCTATGACAAATAAGCAGTACATATAGTGGTGGTGGTGATGGTTGGATAAGAATCCATAACAAATAAGAAGTCCATAAATCAAAAGAAACGAGATAACCTAACTCGTACAATAACTTATAGTCTGTGGTGTTGCCTTATTGAATTCTAATTTATTTGAAATTTTAACCAGATGTTTAAAAATTTATCTGGAAATGCTTGGTAGATTTTCAGTCTCATCCAACAATTAGATTGAGAGTTACATCTATTTATGTAAAATTAGGCAATTGGGGACATTATGCCAGAAACCAAATATGATCTTTTTTTTTGTTGCCTGGATCGTATCATAATATCAATAACAATTAAGATAATAATGATAATGATAATGATAATAGTATTACCACTACTAATAATAGTGGTAATAGTAGTAGCAACAATAACAGTAGTAGTAGTAGTCGTGGTAATAGTGGTAGTGATTGTTGTTGTGGTGGTGGTAGTCATCGTAGTAGTGATGGTAGTCATAGTATTAATGACAGTAGTGGTAATAGTACTAGTAGTATGAGTATCAACAATAATGATATTAGTAATGGTAGTGGTAGTCATATCAACATCTATTTATGTAAAATTAGGCAATTGGGAACATTATGCCAGAAACCAAATATGATCATTTTTTTTTGTTGCCCGGATCGTATCATAATATCAATAACAATTAAGATAATAATGATAATGATAATGATAATAGTATTACCACTACTAATAATAGTGGTAATAGTAGTAACAACAACAACACTAGTAGTAGTAGTCGTGGTAATAGTAGTAGTGATAGTTGTTATGGTGGTGGTAGTCATCGTAGTAGTGATGGTAGTCATAGTATTAATGACAGTAGTGGTAATAGTACTAGTAGTATGAGTATCAACAATAATGATATTAGTAATGGTAGTGGTAGTCGTAGGAGGAGGAGGAGGAGGAGTAAGGGTAGTGGTAGTCTTACTAATAATGGTAGTAATTATAGTAGTGGTAATTGTGGTGGTGGTGGTCGTAGTAGCAGAAGTAGCAATAATAGTAGTAATAGTAGTAGTAATAATAATATTAGTCGTGATAGTGATAATAGTAGGAGTGGTGGTGGTTGTGGTGGTGGGAGTAGTGGTGGTGGTGGT
>Ga0325410_1005899_pt1 | contig 13496 bp, 10 predicted proteins | sample PopdelMetagenome_16_FD_206182 | JGI IMG/M metagenome (GOLD analysis project Ga0325410, IMG submission 206182) | Populus deltoides microbial communities from Bellville, Georgia, United States - Xylem-PdIQD-R3 | ecosystem: Host-associated > Plants > Phyllosphere > Stem > Wood/Secondary xylem... | reverse complement strand
CGGTGAGGATGCGGTGGTTCTCGACGTGGATGGTGTAGCCGTTGTAATGGTAGTAAGGGTCTTTGAGCGATTCCTTGATCATTTCAACAGTGATTTCCATTTTTTGGTATTTGAGAGAGAGAGAGAGCGAGAGAGAGGTGAAGGAGGAGGTTGTTATTTTCTGTTGCCAAAGGCGTGAGGGAATGAGAAGCGTGAATGCAGGTAGTTTTATAGCATCTTGAGGGGCCCACAAATTTCTTGCTTCCCAAGCAAGAAGGAAATGGGTGCAGTGTCTGTAGCTATAGATCGAGAGAGAGCTCTACTCGTTTCGAAATGGTTGGAGTATTGGGGACTTTAGATATGCTAAATGACAGGCCATTTACGAATTTGGGTTTCATTTTGTAACCTAAAAGGGAAAACAAATTTTCTTTTTTCATTTTTTTTAATGCAAGAAAAGAGAAAATAAATGTTTCCAATTCAGGTAATATGCAACCCACAGTAAAATTGACAACAAATCCTAAGAAAATCAAATAATCAGGTTTAGTTGAACTTTGACCCCGACTTAACATGTAACTAAGAACCAGAGGTATTAAATGATTGCTAATGATGTTATAGGATCAATTATACCTTGATAAATCAGTTTTACTCTTTGTTCCAACAAAGAAGAAGAAGTTTGCTTAAGAAAAATTAAATTTTATTAATGTCTAAAAGGTATCCAAATTCTAAACACATTGTTCTCTCTCGTTCGAATGAATTAACATGACTACTATATATCGTTAAAAAGGTACATATGTCTAGTTTTCAATCCAATTGGAATCACATAAAAAATCTTCATGTAGTTGAATATATGACCCGAAAAGTACACAAAGGTTCCAACTGATAGATTTAAACCTTTTTAACCCAACTCTCTTGACTTAGTCCATTGAACTCTTTTTGAATCCATTTTATTTTAGGTTTTATAATAGACCTGATGGACTCTTCTAATGGATTCTTTGATTTCATATCCAAGATTGCATCATTTCCATTTAGTAGCACCTTAGAATGGGGTAGCTTTAAAGTTAAGGGTGAGGTTCAAACGAGGAAAGATTTATAGTGGATACCTAGCCTTGATAAAATCATGATTAAGAATGCGAGGTGAATTTACCATTATTGTTGTTGATTACTAATTTATTGTTTTTGATTGATTCTATTTCTATACTCTATTTCTCTTTATGCGCTAGTAGAAAACTTACATTTGGTATTAGTTTGTCCAAGAAAATTAATTTTTTATTGGATGTATAACAATAAGTTTTAGATTTTATGACATGCTAAATATATTAAGTCATGTTCGGCTTTAATAAAAGCTGTTATTATGCAGTTAATTTGTTCATTCCTAACAAAGTTTGGGAATCACTGAGTTTTATGTTCTTATGGCTTTGAAAATCACAAATGATGAGAAGATGTCAAAGTACGATGTCTTGCTTATGATTAAGCAATATAATTTGTTGTTGACAATGTTGTGCTCCATGATTTTAAGTGGATGAGTTGCAAAAGATGAAACTAGATGGATTTGCATGAAAAAAGAATATAAGATATAAAAAAAGAATGAACAAAAGCTACAATTAATAAAGTATAAGAAAGAAAGTGTAGTGAAGTTTAAAAGGAATATGTAAAAAAAGAAAGGTCTTAAGTTATTTGTAAAGATACATGAAAGACTAAGTAAAATGAGAAAGTCTTTTTAAAGAACTTCTAATAATGAGAAAGTTATGTATTTTTTCATCGTAAACACATGCTACACACACACACTAAAGGTATCAATTACTAAATATATTTTAAAAAATTAGGTATAATAAATTAATTTAATCATAACAACTAAGTCTTTAAAACTTATTAATTGCTAAAAACAACTATCCTTAATTATGACTTTAAATGAAGATCCTAATAGAACCCAATCAAGTTAATAACCCGAGTCTTGAATTTTTCTTGCTTCTTTAAAAACTATAAAGTCACATGAGCATCTTTTTTATGTTAAAAAAAATTGGTTCGATATGTGATGTAGTGTCATATCTGACATCGTGACAAATTAAAGCCATCTTTCCTAGGAATAGGAAAGGTTGTTTGTGTTTAGAAAGGAAGGAGATCTCATGTTAAAAAGAAATCACCACCTAATATTATACTCACCATATAAGGGACTAGTTATTCTAAATGGAAGATACTATCACCCTAAAACATCTTACATGAGATAAGCTGCATTGCTACTTTTGTCTTCTATTCTTAACAGTTTGTTATGCTTAATGTATCAGTATTCTATATAACTGGGTGATAGTGAGTCTACTACTATGAGTTAAACTTTGGATGAATATGTGGGCTCAAGCTTAACCATTCTAAGGCATGATTCATCTTTTTCACCCCAACTTATTATCCTTCAATAATAATCAGTGAATTTACATGTTTATAATTGGTGAATCTTGATCATTACCTATAATCAATAGTTTATCAAGTCATGCTAATGAATAATCAATGAGGTTATGTTAGACTTATTGAACCCAACCCAAATTCTAGGAAGGGTCCATGAATAATACCTTATTAAGATTCATTTAAAATATAGTATCCACAATTCATTCATAATATTTACTGAATGAATGAATATTGTATGCCTCTATCCTACCCAAGTAGTGACCATAATGAGTTCATTTATTTGGAATAAGATATGGTGATATGAAGGTCCCTTATGGATTAAGTCTTGACAATAACCCTTTTAAGGTTCATTTTCTATGTGGTATGCTATTTATCAATCACCTATTTTCATTTTAATTATAGTTGGTTACCCTTCATTAATGTTTGTATACACTAGTGCTATGACTTGTGTATGTACATTCACTGTAAGTGAATAAATTTTTGGATTCTTATTAACATGCGAGAAATTATTAAAGAGGCTAATACACTAAATTTATTTGGTGAATATTGGACTTAGATATTTCAATGACTTATTTTCATTTAAAATCAAAAGAAAAGGATACTCTTTTTAATATTCAAAGTAATGGCCCATGTTAATTTCATTTACCCTAAATATTAGAGTGAATAGCAAGATATGATTTTTGAGAATAAAAAGGGTGGATTTTTAAAATATTAAAATGTCAGCCTAATAAATCTTTTAATGTGAACTGAACCCTTAATAGGTTTTATAAATACGTTATAAAACTCAAACAAATATATGTAGGAATGAGCATTGATTTTGTATCATTTGGAACAAAAGACCATCTCAATTCATATTATTGAATAGATCATTATTCATACACAAAGAAATACATGTTGCAATGCTAAGAATAATAATGAAATCATCAAGAATATAAGAGAAAACAAGATGCAAAATTAAAAGTGCAGTCAACATAAATATCAATTCAATAAGCATTGCTTAATCCTAAAATATCGTTATAAACACATCAAAATCAATAATAAAACAAGATGCAAGATTAAAGGACTTGACCAACATCATTCAAATACAAATATCAATCCCATAAAACTATTTAATCCTAAAATTCTCATCACAAAACACATCAAAATCATTAATAAAGCAAGATAATTATTCAATGGATATTTAGGTTTTGAAATAAACCTTTTAGAAGTGGAAGAGAAGGATCAAAGGGGGCTGGAATAGTGGAGAAGAAGCCAACAGCGGGCATTGCGGACACAAGATTTATAATGCAAATAGAAGAGTCCGCGATCGGTTTAAACAGGACTGCAGGTGAAGACAACTTTTTATTATAAAAATGGAGATTTTATTGAAAACAAGAAAACAGAAGATAAACAAGAATGAACAACAGAGCAGCCAGTAGGAAAAGGGCTAAATAAATTGCATGTGAACACTACTGAAACATCAAAATCGACAATTGTAGTTTATTTTATAACCTGGGTGATTTCGAAGGTTGGATAGTTTGAGTATAATTTCTTCTCTTTATTTTTGACAGGTACGAAGTAGTTTAGCTTCACCATCAGCTGATCATAGTGATACCTGGAAACAATGCAAATAAAATCATGCACGATGTAATTCATCACAGATCCAATTTTTGCATGGTAATTTATTTTGCTTGGTCTTTGAATCTCTGGATCAATATTCAGTTTGAATTAGAATATATGATTCATATATATGTGGTCTGTCCTTTCTTTGTTATGGAACAGACTTCGGGAATCAAATGCTGGATGCCATAAAAGTTTTCTCAACATCCCATCAAAATGGTTTGTTCATAAATTCTTGTTTTACTCATTGCCAATCTGAGAAACAAGAAACATGGTTCGCTGATAATTATCTCTGTATAGGGTTGATATAATAGATATTCATATGTGATCTGTTTGTCCCTTGTTCTTCTCAAAGAATAGGACGAATTATTTGGCATCAAAAGTAACGCTAAAATCTTAGAAAGTTTTAGTGCACACACAAGATGCTTGCGTGCATCTGTGTACATAACTTCAAAACTTGCACTAATTAAATTTCCATTATGCAGATGATTGCACAATATGGTGAAGACTAGTATTTTGAACGAGAAGTTGTTAAAACTGTTGGCTGTCTATGCCCTTTTGACAATACCTGTCATAATCTTGAACCCTTGTGAGTAATAGCATATCCGTTGGCTCTTATGGCTTCCTCTTCTTTCATTCCCTGATTGTCTCATGTAGAACTTGACACATTTGTTTGTGGTGATGGTTATGGCATCACTTGACAGAGTGAAGGTCATGAATAACATTATTCTCTCTTTATCTGTTGTATTTTACTGTCCCACTAGAATATAAAAGTGCTCTGGGCTTAAAATTGAAATGAATAATTATTCTTTTTCCTACCAATGTACCTAGTAATTACACACCAAGAATTGCAAGAAATTCAATCCAATCATAGATTTAAACTCTGTTCATTGTATAAGGAAATGCTTTTTTGTCAGAATTACAAGTCTACATTGTTTACATATATTTTGGCTTGAGATAATTGAATTTGAATTAAGATGGGTAAAATGATAACACTGTTGTTGCCAAGAACATGTTAAATAATTTTTTGTTCGCTTGGTGCCACCATGAATCCCACAGGAGATGTGCTTCGAGTCATGTGATTGGTAATAACAAGTTTATATCATCGTACAATACTTTCTTCTCTTTCTGTTTAATTCGTGCAGCATTTTTGCTAAGTTTCAATTATGGAAAACTAAAATTAACATCTCCCTCTGCAGTGGTGTAGTTTCAAACATAACATTCTCCTAGTCTACAAGGTTAAATTTTACCCCCATTAAACCTGCTTATCGTATTCTTGGTGTCGTTATGTTCTATAAGTACCATGGGTTTAAGTTCGACCAGTGACAACTATCTTTCAAGGACATATCAATAAAGAAAACGGGGAGATCTTTTTGCTGACAGCATGCGAATCCTTTGGCTCTAGATTAAGGGCGTTGGACCTAAAATGCTCGAGGTTTTTATCAATGCCTTGTAAATAAATACAATGGTTGTTTCTGTTCTGAAAAAAAAAGGGGGCACACACCTAGCATAAAAAAGCTACCAATCCTGAAGAATCAAACTATCTTCTCTCTACAAGCAAATAACAAGTGAAACAGGCTCCAACAATATCACCACGCAAGGCTCTAGATACCCCCAAACATTTTTTTTTCCTTTTTAGATACACAATGTAACATAATCTTAATCTCAGTGTTGTTCCCACCTAAATCAATTAATTGTTACAGCATAATCAAGAGGATAAGGAATGAAAGCACACGTGCATACTAAAGAATATGCGGGAGGAAAACATAGGAAATCAAAAGAAAAAGAAGAAGAAGCTGGAGTTATATCACTTAGAATAACAGTTGGATAACTAACCAACTGTCATGTGATTGTGTTAGTTAGTAGTTAGAATTGTTAACAGTTAGGAGTTTGTTAGAATGACAGTTGCTTTTTGAAGGGAATCTCATTATATATAGTGCAAAAAATTGTAACATGATACTCAAGAAATAACACCAGAAAGTTCTGTTATGTGCAGGTTCAATATCTCCCTCTTTTCTTCTCTTTTCCTATCTCAATTTCTCAAAATCTTCTCTTGTTAGTTCATGAGCTAACAATTGGGTCTCATAGCTGCCAAAGATCCACCCTCAATCTTAATTAAACACTCAATCATTAACCATGGTAGAAAACAATATGGTCAGAGCCTTGGAAGAACAGAGAAAGAAATTGGAAGAGCAAGTATAGTGAATACACGAGGAATTGCAGAACATGCATGATGAATTCATGCAAATAGAAGAACATAGTCAGAAACAGCATAGAAATAATGATCAATTTAATGCACGGTTAGATTCGATCCTGGCAACATTACAGACCATTGTTAACAATAAAAAAGATGAGAAGTTTAATGGCAGGAACAATCCAGTATTTGATGGAATTATTCCAAATCCAAAGAGTAACATATGGAAAAGATGGATTCTCATAAAGGAAACAAGATGGGATATAATATGGCTCTTCCTAGAATAGAGTTAACATTATTTCATGGAGAAAACTTTAGAGGTTGACAAGAAGTTTTTTAAGTTGTACCTCACTCTAGTTTTCCAATAGGTTGAGATTGCGTGTGTCCGTATGCTTGGAAGGAAGGGCATTTGTTTGGTTTGACAACTTTTTTTTAAGTAGTAGAGATGTAGACAGATGGGATGAGTTTAAAAAAGAAATTTGTATAAGGTTTGGAAATAGAGAAGATGTGGTAGAAGAATTCAATAAATTGATCCCAAAAAAAGGAATACATAAAGAAGTTTGAAGAACTCAAATCTCTTATGACTATTTTGAGCCCTATTTTGCTAGAATTATATTGTATATCTAGTTTAATAAGTGGTTTCAAGGAAGATTTTAAACCAATATTGAAGATCTTAAAACTAATCACCTTCATGCAGGCCTTTGAACAAGCCAATGATAGGAGGAATCAAGTTTATCTACGCTTAAAAGAGTAGATTGGGTAGCAGATTAATTGCTCCAATTGGTATAAGTACATAAATAATAAATCAACCTTCAAAACCTTACAATTTAGTTAGAAGTGACACATCTCAAAGCCTAAAACAACATTATGAGCAAAGAAGATGACTGACACGGCACTATAAATATGGAGTAAAATACAATCCAAGCCATTGGTGCAACAAAAAAGGAATACATATGATTGAAAGTAATGGAGAAGATAGGGAGAAGTTTTGTGGAAGCCGAGGAAGGGGGTAATAATAGAGTTAATGCAGAGAAAGAAAATGAAATTGAAGAGTATGGTTTTTTGCAGAAAGTTATGCCTACAATACAATAAGAATCAAATAAAGATATTAGGGAAGAGAATTGGTGATCTTGATTGACAATGAAAGAACCTATAATTTTATAGATGAGGTAATCATTATATATAAATCAAAGTTGTGGTCAGGAAAACAATTGTATTGGCTGTGATTATGGCCAATGATAGTGTTATGAAGTGCAATACTTATTGTCGAAAGTTCACATAGTTCATACAAATGCATGAGTTCTTTATTGATTTGAGATTGTTAAAGTTAGGAAAATATGATATGGTTTTGGGTGTGGATTGGTTGAGAAGACACTCATGTTTTATTTGACTTTATTAAGATGAAAATCTCATTCAAGAAAGATGATAGAATAATAGAGCTTAAAGAAATAGTTGATAAGGCTACATTGCATTTAATTACAGCTAAAAAGGTTCATAAGGATTTAAAGGAAGATATTTTTGGTTTTTATGGGACAATTATTTTCTATCACTACTGCTGAGGAGATTACTTCAAATACTAAGAATGCAAAGGTTAAAGCACTTTTGGAAGGGTTTAAGATTGTATTTGAAGAACTAAGTATTTACCACCAATAAGAAAGTTAGATAATAAAATTCCTTTTATACATGGTGCAAAACCTGCTAACATCATACTTTATAGGAGTTCTTTCATTCTCAAAGAAGAGATTGGGAAGTTGGTGAAGGATATGTTATCTAATGGAGTCATTAGGTAGAGTTGCAACCCTTTTGCACCGCCAGCTCTTTTAGTTAAAAAATGACAGTACATGAAATTTTTCGTGTGGACTATAGATAATTAAATAACTTCATTATCAAGAATAAATTCTCAATTCCTCTCACATATGAGTTAATGGATGAACTAAATGAATTTAAGTTCTTTTCAAAACCGGATTGAAGGTCAGGTTATCATCAAGTGAGGATAAATGTGGAAGATAAGGAGAAGACTTCCTTCAGAACACACCATGGGCATTACGAATTCAAGGTAATGCCATTTGACTTGACTAATGTTTTTACTACATTTCAACCTTTAATGAATAGTGTGTTAGAGCCTTAAAAAAGTTTGTGTTAGTTTTTTTATGGAGTTGCATATCAAACCTTTTAGAACTAAGTCAGTGACATTAAGAAGTAACCAATTATATATTAAGTAGTCCAAATGATCGCTCTTTAAAGAAAAGGTACAACATCTATGTCATATTATCTCTTCTAAAGGGGTGAGAACTGACCCTAAAAAGATTGAAGATATGAGATCCAAGTTTGTTCCATATCTATTAAGAATTAAAAGGATTCCTTTAATAAATAGGTTATTAAAGAAAATTCATTAGAGAGTATGGTATCATCAATAATCCACTCACTAAATTATTTAAAAAGAACAACTTCAAATAGAATAAAAAGGCATAAGATTGATTAACTTAAAAAAGCATTGTGTGAAGCTCTAATGTTAGCTTTACCTAGTTATCACAAGGTTTTTATGCTTGAAACTAATGTTTGTGTTATGAAATTAAGAGTTGTGTTTAATTAAGAAGAAATGCCTTTTAAGTTTTATTAGTAAAGTCTTAAGTCTTTAGCATTCTAATGATAATTGATATGTGGAGACACTATTTAGAACATGATTAATTCATCATAAAAACTGATCATAAAAGTCTAAATACCTATTAGAACAGAGGATACACATACCTTTACAAAGAAAAGACTTAATTAATTTTTTTTTTTGAGATATGTTATATGGTATAAGAGAGGAAAAGAGAATCTGGTTGCAGATGCCTTATCAAGAAATGATGATTTGCTTAATAGTTTAATTGTCGGTAAGGAGTCGAGACATGAAGAGCATAATAACATTTATACTATGACAATAATTGTACCATTATGGTATGAAGAAATTAACAAGTCATATGAATTGGATCCTACGCTAAACAATAAGGTAATTGAGAGATTATTGAATATGAATAGTTGGCTAGAATTTACTTTGTCAAATGGAGTGTTGAGGTATAAGAACATGACTTTTATTGGCAACAATGAAACGTTGAGGAATAGATTTGTAAATGTTTCTCATGAATCTTATATACGAGGTTATGTTGGAGTTTAAAATTCCTACAAGAGGCTGAAGGTTTGTTTTATTTGTCAACCAAGAAAAAGTTGGAGAAAGTGGTATACCATGAACTGTTACAACCTTTACCCTTATCAGGTGGGACATAGAAGAATATCACAATGGACTTCATTGAATCACTACCAAAGTCTGAGGGAAAAGACACTATTATGGTAGTATTGGATCAATTCTTGGAGTATGCTTATTTTATTATATTAAAATATATGTTTTCTACTCAAGATGTTGCTCGGACATTCTTGGATCACTTTTATAAGTTTCATGAATTATTAACCTCAATTATGATTAATAGAGACAAGATATTCATAAGTCTGTTCTAGAAAGAATTGTTTAAAACGTTTAGGGTTAAGTTACTCATGAGTTTTGCATATCACCCTTAAACATATAGGTAGACTGAAAGATTTAACCAATGCTTAGAAATCTACGTAAGATTTATAGCGATGTACAATCCTAATAAATAATATTTGTGGCTGAGAATGGTTCAATGATGGTACATACTAGTTATCATTCAGCTATTAAAATGTGCCCCTTTCAAGCATTATATGGATACTCTCCTCTTAATAGAGAGATTGTGACACAAAAGGTTTCTCTAGTAGCTGTTGTGGAAGAAACACTTCAAGTTTATGTAAGCATGGATCAATTTCTTCATAAACAATTAGAAATAGCACGGCATAGGATAAAACAAGTTGCTGATAGGGGTAAATCAAAAAAAGTTATTCAATAATGTAACCCTGCAAACATACTAATGTTGCTTTAAGGAAAACTTTCAAGGTTAGTCCTTAATTTTATGCCCCTTATAAGGTAATTCAAAAGGTTAGAGTTGTGGCTTAAAAATTATAACTTATAGAAGATGTTAAAATCCATTTTATTTCCATGTTTTATTATTAAAGAAGGAGATTAGAGATATTTTTTTTTTATTGTACTATATCATGTTCGGAAGTTTCTTATTGAAAGGAGATAGTCAATAGTAAAATTAAATCCATTATAAATAATCATACATGAGAACTAATAGATTTTCCTACCAGAAATAAACCATTAGGCCATAAGTGGATCTATAAAAAAAAGATGAAAATTGATGGCACTTTTGATAGATTTAAAGCTACACTTGTTAAAAGTTTTATATAATAAAAAGGTGTTGAGAATTTTGACATATACTCAAATGTGTCAAGAATAATTTTCATATGAACGTTACTAGCCATTGTAGCTATTAATAAGCTTAAAATACATCAAATAGATGTTAAAACAACTTTTTTTTTAAAAAAAATAACAACTTTTATGAGGAGGTTAATATGGAACAACCTGAGGGGTTTGTAGTCAATGAAAAAGAAAAAACAGTCTGTAAACTTGTCAAATCATTATATGGTTTGAAATAAGCACCTAAATAATGACATGAAAAATTTAACAAGGTTATACTGTCAAATAAATTTAAAATTAAAAAAAAAAGAGTTAATAAATGTGTTTATGTGCAAAACACAGATAAATATTGTGTCATTGTATATCTCTATGTGGAAGATATGCTTATTTTATGCAGTAATGATTACATAATCAAGTCTACTAAGAAAATGTTAACTAAACAAGTTTGATATGAAAGACTTGGGTGTTGCACATATTATACTAGGAATAAATATTTCTAGGACATCTGATGGATTGGTATTGTTCTAATTACATTATGTTGAGAAAGTTCTCGACAAGTTTTTTAAAGATGACAATAACATTGTGAAAACATCAATAGACTTATATGTCTATTTGTCAAAAAATAAAGGCAAGAGAATAGACCAATTAGAATATTCTTGGATAATTAAGAGTTTGATGTATGTTATAAACCATACAAGACATAATATTGCTTATTGAGTAGATTTTTAAGTAATCCAACTATGGATTATTAAAAAGCATTACGAAGGGCACTCAAATATTTGAGGTACATCGTTAACTATGGATGCCACTATATTGGTTACCTAGTAGTACTAGAAAAGTATAATAATACTAATTGGATATCCAGCACTAAGGATATGTCTTCACACATTGTGGATTAGTTGTGTCATGAAAATCCTCCAAACAAATGTGTATCATTAAATCCATGATATAATCAAAGTTTATTACTCTTGGTAAAGCTGGAAAGAAACCTAGAAGGATTTGAAATTTTTTAGAAGATATTCCATTTTGGCCAAAATTTGTTTCAGTTATTTATGTCCATTGTGACAATTAGTCAGTAATTAGAAGGGCATAAAGTAGTATACATAATTGTAAGTCTAGATATACATGTCGTAAACACTTGTTCCCAAATAAAATTATTTCTATTGACTTTGTAAAGTTAAATGAAAATATTACAGACCTGCTAACCAAAAGTTTGTCAAGAGAGCTTGTGTGTAATTCTCATCTAGGGAAAATAAGCTTAAAGTTTTTGAAATATGAAAAAAGTGTAATGATGGTAACCATATCTAGTTGATTGGAGATCCCAATATCTAGGTTCAAATAGAAAATTAAGTCATATAACATTCTCGGTAGCACTAGGAGATTATTATTTTTTGCTTGTTTCTATGATGAAATAAGTGTTAACTGCAGCTTGATGAAGGGTGAGTTAAGCTCTTAATAATTTTCATATCTTGGTATACCAAGTTGAATATAACAAAATACTCTTAATGAAAAATCATCTATATGGGTAAGAAATATGACTATTCTTTGAGAGTTTTGATAAAGGTTGAATTCTCTAAAGCACTCATGAATCCAAGAGTTGTTCAGGACCAAAATAAACATAACAATGAGAACCAAAGAAAATCTATAGATAGAGAATTGTGTGAGTACTATTGTCTTGGTTTATATAAAAAGCCAAATAGTTGAAGACATCGCATTCATTATTTAGCCGAATAAATTCAATAGTATTTCATTAAGGAAGGTTCAAAGTCAAAAGATATCTATCATGATGTAGTAATCTACCAAATCAATATCTCCCAACAAATATTTGAGTTATTTTCAAACTGATGAGAAAATCTCCATTTATGTGGGGAAATTTGTTTTAATTAAATAAATTATAGGTAATGAGAAATTAATCTCGAAGAACCCTTACTTTTTCTACTCAAAGAACCCTTGGTTTTTCTATACTTAATTCTTTATTTATGATGGCTAATTAAATGTTGATAATGGTGGGAATTAATTCTTATTAATTATTCAACATTTTAGCCTTCAAAATTCACTAAACGAAAAGGAGGGGTGGGGGAAGAAGGAAGAGTAAGAATTTTTCAGATTTTTACACTCTCTTCCTTACCTCATATTTAAGTGTTTTATTTTCATTTTATGCTTTGATTTTCTTTTCAAATCTAAAGGTGAGGTTCATGTTGTTAAGAGATTTTTAAGTTTCATAATTTTTTTATTCAAAGATATCTTGATTTAGAAGTACATGTAAATCAATGCATGTGGTGTCTTATTGGAACCTTGTGAGATATATTATATGCATTCTAGTTGCATAAGTAAGGATCAATAAAACCTTAAAGACAAATGATTCATCCTTGACAATAATAAAAAATTAATTATTTTAAAGTGTTTCAACAAATAAGTATTTTTCTTATTTTAATTTAAGAATAGTTGATTTTAGGGGTGATTATTTTCGCTTCGGTTCGGTTTTTATCAAAAAATGGTAACCAAACCCAAAAAAACGGGTTCAAACCGGCTAGTTTCGGTTCGGTTCTGTTTTTTAGGATAAAAACCGGTTCAAACTGGTTTGGCTTAGTTTTTTTGGTTTGGCACGATTTTTTCCGGTTTGGCTTGATTTTTTCCGGTTTAGGTTCGGTTTGGTTCGGTTTTAGGCTTATAAAACCGAAACCGAACCGGTCGGTTTTTTCAAAATTTTAATCGGTTTTTTTTTCACGGTTTGGTTTTTTCAGTTATTTTTTTCTGGTTTTCTCGGTTTTTCAGTTTTTTTCTCACCTCTAGTTAATTTAAGCTTTTTTATCTTGAGTTTATATGTTTAAAGATGTATAAACTGTGATATTTCGTAGAATATCTTTTGTTTAACATATTTTTGTGATGAAAAATTATCAATACATACTAATTATTTTTTAACTACAAACTCGTTATTATAAACTACGTATATTTTCAAACTAATTTATTTAATACAAGTAAGGTAAACTCTCTTCATCCCACAAAAATAAAGTGAAA